>Ga0181390_1000817_pt1 | contig 14173 bp, 20 predicted proteins | sample 13SPOviralmetaG_FD_130085 | JGI IMG/M metagenome (GOLD analysis project Ga0181390, IMG submission 130085) | Marine viral communities from the oligotrophic San Pedro Time Series (SPOT) site, San Pedro Channel, CA, USA - 13 SPOT_SRF_2010-07-21 | ecosystem: Environmental > Aquatic > Marine > Strait...
CAGCCACAACCTGTCGGATCTGATCCATAACTACATCGAAGAGCTAAAGGACACAGCGCCAGTGTCTGGGTCTAAGCTCGCAAGCCTACGTCGTATGGCCCGTGAGTTTGGGGCGGATACGCTCAATGACCTGACCCCACAGTACCTACTTAACTACGGCAAGCAGCGTCGTCAGAAGGTCGCCGCATCAACGCTTCAAAAAGACATGTCCTATCTCAAGCAGGTGATCGATTACGGCATCGTGATCTGGAGGCTGCCGATAGCAGCGAACCCCGTTGTGGTTACGCAGCCTACGCTCGGTTCACTCAAGATGGTCGCAGGCAGCAAACGCCGTACACGCCGGTTGCAGGAAGGGGAGTGGGAAAAACTGATGGCTGGTGTAGGGCGACAGCACAACGCTGAGTCTGGGAACAACTGGTTAAGCCCGATGATCGAGTTTGCTGTGGAGTCGTGTATGCGTCAGCGCGAAATCCATGAGCTAACTTGGGCGAATGTAGACTTTGGCAAGCACACCATTGCTATAGAAAGCAGAAGAACTGCGGGTCGCAAGCAGGGCAATGACCACGTAATACCTATGAGAAAGGGCGTGAGAGAGGTGCTCCTGCGTGAATATGAGAAGGTTGGCAAGGTAACCCGTAACAGGATTCGACTGCCTGCACGGCCTGATCACGTGTTTGGGAAGCCTGCGACGAGTGGGGCAATATCAGACAGGTTTGCTCGGGTATGTAAGCGGGTGGGCATTGAAGATCTGACGTTTCACGACCTACGGCACGAAGGTATCAGCCGTTTGTTTGAAGACAGAGAAAGCAACTATTCGATACCACAAGTAGCGCACATCTCAGGGCATAAAAAGTGGGAAACGCTGCGCCGGTATACGCAGCTAAACGCCGAGAACTTCTAAGCTCGTGGGTCGTCACCCATTGCGAAGCGCGTGTACCAGATAGATTTGCGAAGGTCTTCAACGGCATCGAACTTCTTTCCGGCACGCCATTGATACTTGAAGCTGGCAAGGCGGCAATACGTCTGTACAGCTTCAGCACCAAACGCTGCGACCATTGCGTCGATACACTCTATGTCGCTTTCGGCATAGTGCGCAGGTGAATGCACCATGTCGCCATCAGTCATTGGCGGTGGGGCTCATGCTTTTGTTTATGTAGATTTCTACACCTTCGGTGGGGAATAAGTACCGTTTACCCATACGCCAGTGTGGTATGCCGAGCGTCTCGTTGTAGAGCCGGTTGTAGATGGTTTGCTTATTGGTTTTCACTAGATTGGCCAGATCTTCAACCGTCATAAAAGGGCCGTATTTCTCTTCGAGCAGTAGCTGCATAACAGTCCTTAGTGCGGGGAGTGCGAAATAGTAGTATAAATACTACTATTTACTAATGTCAATTCTAAACCATTAAAGGTTATCTATGTATAGATATTGGTAACGCTTTTTACGTTCTTATAGAGCTTTCGAAGCTGTGGTAGAGACTCATGCTCTAGTAGCTGCCACTGGTCTTTTGCGGATTTTCGAACAAGGAACAGATTGCTTTGTTTTGCTTTGGCTTGATTCGGAGATACCGCTACGATCTTGCAACCCATTGGCAGTTTATACCCCATATCTGGGTGATAAGCGTAGGTGTTGCCGGTTAAGGCTTTCCCTATTACGCAAAGTTGCTCAACTTTCTTAGCGCCTGACTTTGTTTCAGTCCGAACAAATCGAGTTTCTGGCAGCTCGTCAAAACAAGTAGGGTCAATTTCTGTCGGGTCAACTTGCAGGAACACCGATAGCTTGAATATCGTATTGGGGTTCAGCTTGTTGATGTTAGCTATGTAGTGGCTGAAGTTACTTTGTTTCCAGCCTAGCTTCTCAGCAGCCTCGGCTTGAGTGATTTTGTTTTCTTCTTTGTATTTAGCCCAGATTCTCCGTAGGTTCTGGACAGGTATAGGTAGGTTTTCTTCTTTCATGATTAGTTGCTAAGTCCACGATCTGCTCCGCACATTCGCTGGCAGACAGGGTTGCGTCAAAATTCGACATGGTAAGTGTGCGCCGGAAGTCTTTAGTTAGCACTACTGCACCGGACGGTGAGCCGATTATAACTAGTACTAAAACGTTGTAAAGTAGCATACGTTCTAACCAACTGATTTGAAGTTCTGACAGCCCTGTTTTTATGGGGGTGGTAGGCTTTTTTGGTAGGCTTTTGAGGTATTTGTATTCAACGAACAATAGACCAGCAGGGCCAGCATACATTGCATCTGGTACCCCGCCGGTATACGTATCGTGAATCTTCCACTTGTAAACTTCAGGTGGAAGTTTCCGATGTACAGCTTTTACAAAGCTGTGTTCGTTCATGCAGTACTAGGCGTGAGCTTCGTACAGTGAAGCTGCTACGTCGTAGTCAGCCTTCTGTGCCCAACCCAGTGCGTCGATATCGATATTCAGGTACTGGTTACCTGCTTTCGATGTGACTGACACAGTACTTAGTTTCCACAGTGCAGCGAAACGATCACCACCCTTCATCTGGATCGCTGTATTCCAACGCTTGGATACCGTCAGTTTAGATACAGCGAAGTCCATCAGAGCAGGGGATGACAGCTCACCGGTCTTGGGATCCTTGAGGATCAACAAGTGCGTGTGTGTCTCGTTAGCCGTGTAGTTGCCGTTGTCGCCTTCGGCTGCGTCGATAGCAGCTTCCGCTTCAGCCTGAGTAGGAAACTCGCCTACGATGCCACCACCAGCCTCGATGGCACGCCAGACTTTGAACGCCGTGGTGAAGTTGATTGAGATCGCGTAGATCTCTTCACCATAGAGTTCGCCAGTACCAGTGTTGCAGAACATGCCGGGCTCAGCGCCCTTGATGTGTGCTGGGTGGTGCTTGTCACACTCGTTTGACATCTTCTGCAGCTGCTTGATGCGAGGGATAGTGATGTTTGCACCGACATTCTCGTTGCCACGGCTGCTCTCCATATTGAGGTGAGCGGGTAGTTCTGAGCTGTCGACGAGGGCTAAGGCTTGATTCGCCATAGTTAGATCCTTATTGGTAATTGTTAATTAAGTAGTTCTAAAGTTGAGTTTTGTTAAGTCTCTGGAACTTACGCCTGGAATGGTCTCCATCTTGGCAAGCTCACGCCACGCAGTCGCAGAGACACGTTTGTGCAACAGTTCGAATAGCCCTTTGTCGCTGATGTATGCGTAGAACGCATCCCAATCAGTAACGTCAGGTACCGCTTCCGTTGCGACAGAGACGGTTGCAAGGTCGTTAGCCATACGCTTTAGACCTGTCTTATCCATCTCTGTCATCAGGGAACGGGCAAGTTCATCTTCCCGTCCCTTGAGTTCTTTGACCTCGTTGTTGAGGTCTTTGATTTGATCTTTGGTTTTCTTGAGTTCTGTTATGAGTTCGTCTGAATTCATTGGAGGTACCCCTGTGAGCGAGCGTCTTGTGCATACTCGATTAGTGTTTTAGTCGGCCGCCAAGTTCGGTCGCGTTCAATGGACAGGCCGAGTGGTAAGCGCAGTGAGGTGAGTTCAGCTAATGAGAAGCTGCCCATCTCAGGCTCATGGACATGAGCAAGACCGAACAGTATTGCGGTGCCGTCTTCTACGCTGCCGGACTCGATCTCGGAGACGAGCCAAGTGCCTGATCCAACTGGGTTGAATAGCTTGAGGTGCGGCATACGTAGCTCTTCAGGCAACGATTCGTTCTCGCGCAGTTTCGATTCAATTTCTTTGGTGATTAGCTTCATGCTGATTTCCTTAGATTGTTTAGGTTGTTGAGGGTTGTGAGCAGGTCTTCCATACGGGCCAACTTGCCTTCTAGCTTGTCGAACACATCGGTTTCCCACGTACCTTCTGCGGCGATTCGGATGACCTCAGTTCGCTTGGTCTGTCCGGCGCGGTAGATACGGCGGTTGAACTGTTGGTAGTGCTCGGCGTTGTAGGTTGGGGAAGCCCAGATCACGGTGGTTGCTGTTGTCATGGTGAGTCCATGACCTGCAGACTGTGGGTGACAGAAGACAACTTGCAGCTGTCCTGCTTGCATACGGTCGACGATGTCGTTGCGTTTGTGTGGTGGTGTAGTGCCGTCGATAACGCCGTAGCTGATGCCACGTTTCTCGCACTGCTCTACAAGGTGAGCCTTCTCATGTGACCAGTTGAAGGCAACAAGACTGTGAGCACGCTGCTCTACAAGCTGTAGGACAAGGTCATAGCGGTCGTTATGTACGCCGATAACACTGCCTTCGTTGTCATACATAGCACCGGTACACAGCTGTAGTAGCTTCTTCACCTTGGCCCCAGCGTGTACTGCATTGATCGTGCCTTGCGCGGTGTGCAAGACAGAGTCCTCGGCAAGCACAAGGTACTGATTCATGATGTCTTTAGGCAGGCGTGTCAGCTTGGTTGAGACTGTTTGCTCCGGCATGTCGATGCACTCTTCGAGCGCGAATCGAATGTTGATGTCGTGCAGTTGGGACGCAACGATCTGCTCTGCATCGTCTCGATCTATCCACTCATTAGCGAATCCATTGAAACGGCTAGTGCAAACAGAGTTACGAAAGCCGTAGAACCTACGCCCCAATCGCTCGCCACCGTCGATAAGGTAGGTGGGGTGCCAGATATCGAGGATGGTGTTGCTGTTGGGTGTGCCTGACATCGCCACACGGTAGTCAAACCAGTCGATGATCTTGGCCATCGCCTTACTACGTTGGCTGTCTTTGTTCTTGAACGCAGTGAACTCATCGATGCAGATGGTATTGAACTGCTTTAAGACGCTGATGTTTTTGAGCAGCCACTTAACCGCATCATGATTTGTCAAGATGACGTCTGCGTGGCTTTGAAAGGCTTTGGCTCTGTTCTTGGCGTACGCAATTTCGTACGTAAGTTCGGGCTGGAACTTGTCGATGTCGTCACCCCATGACGCTTGCAGTATCGAAAGCGGAGCGATAACGAGCATCTTACGTCTGTCTGCTGGCAACTTGACGTAGGCGTCGATAACGCTACGGGTCTTGCCGGTGCCCGGATCTGATGTGATTAGGCATTGCTTTTTGTCGACGATGAAATCAGTTGTTGTTGATTGGTGTTTGAATGGTTTCATATTTATTGATTCTTAATTGGCTGTAAATAGTACATGTTGTACTAATTTATTCAAGAAGATTGTGCTGGTTGATCAGATTGAGCCCATGATTTCCAACGGGGTGAGCTGCTTCATCTAACCTATTTCACATTTCGGAGGTCAGGAATCCAACCTGACACTGCCTGATGCCAGCACGCACCTTGCAGCTCGTTACCCCTAATCGTTATTGCAAATTTCCAACACTGTATTTGTGTTGTGCTCTGCTGATTCGTATTGGTTACGCGTTATGACGTACAAGTTGCCCTGTTTATCCATCGTTATTAGCGCTGTTTCTTTCAGCTTGTCTTGTATGAAGTGGGCTTCTTCGACTGCACCTTGAACATCTGTGAACCGAGTCATAGTTTTTCACCGTGTTCACGGCGGTAAATCGTGTTGTAAACCATGTAGTAGGAGTGGCCTAGCTTGGCGGCTATGTCTCTGTAGCCAAGACCTTGATCTCGTAGGTCATAGATCTTGATTTTTTGTTCAATGGTCAATGACGGGCTTCTAGGTTTACCCGTGTCCCAGAAAAACGAGGTAGGTTTAACCCAGTTCAACTTTTGAACTGTTTCCTGTGCTCGTATTGCTGCGAGGAACTGCTTCGTCATAAGTAATGCTCTTCAGTATTTTTGTACGCCAAGCGGCTTTTTCAGATCGCTCCATACGGTTATGGATAACGATGTGAGATTTCTTGAGTCGGTACGTTGACCAATACATTGCTTCTGGTGGGTCGGTCTTCAACGAGTACTGGATGACTGCGTTGCCTTCGCAATAAAACATTTCCATAAACACTCCTTGGGATGCAGCCCTAGCCGTAGGGCGGGAAGGGGGCCCAGACACCGGAGGAGGAGGGTGCTGGCTAGGGCTGCATGATCGGTCTAGCTAACTCCCCAATAACACTCAGGTGGCTCGCCTTTCTTGTATGAGCACCACTTACAATTGTTCTTACTGGGCTTGGGTTCGTAGTCCGTACACGTCGTCATAGCGACAGCGCGTTTGTAGAAGCCCGGAGCGAACTCCATTGCCTCTGCACGGGTGAACTGCTTGATTGTTTTTTCGCCTTTGTCGAGATACCACAGTTCGGTTTGTGCGAACTCGATGTGTGGGTAACGGAAGAAGGTGCCGATGGCGTACAACAAGCACTGCTGTCCGTGCGCTATCTCGTTGCCCCATTTCTTGCCGGTCTTGTAGTCGATGACGCGGCAAGATTGCTCGTCTTCATTGACGAGAGCATCGAGCTTGATGCGTGCCCACGTCTTAGGTTCCATCCAACCGACGGGTTGCCAGTCAAGATCGAAGCCCCATTCACCTTCTAGTTCGACCTTGGCGTCGGCGTACATCGCACGTAATTGTTCGAAGTCGTCTTCAAACTTCTTTAGCGAGTCTGGCATCTCACCTAACTTGCCGCAGACGTAGTCTTCAGCTTCTTGGTGGATGGCTGTACCACGGTCTGCAGCGGGGCTTGATGGCTCTCGTACCTTCTTAACGCGGCTGATGTATGTGCGATAAGGGCACTCTTCGAATACTTTTAGTGCTGAGTATGACCACGCAGGCGTCAGGCCTAGCTTGTCCGGCTTAGCGGTTAAGCTCTCAAGGTCTGGTCTTTCGTCTTGGGTAAGGTTCATATAGTTCTTATGTATCGTTAAGTAGTAGTAATGCTACTATAAAAGTCTAAGCGACTAACTGTTTATCTTTGGTGTTGAAGTAGGTATCAATCAGTTCGTCACGGCTTTCGTCGGATATCTTCCAGTTCACTTCGATACCGCGTATTGGATTGGCGTCGCGGTCTGCACCAGACTGACGCTTACGTGTCTTGGTTAAGCCATTGCGATCAAGACGTTTGCCGAATTCTTTTGCGTTGATGCGTGGTGTCTGTTCGGTAAGAGCGTGAAAGACAACTCGTAGATGTTCGTCTTTGATCATCATGTACTCCTCGTTGCTCTTAGCTAACCAGCTCTTAACGAAACGTTGAGCGGGTAGTACGTCACCGCTACCCATGACGTTGGTTGTTTCTATCTGTAACACGTCGGTGAAGAACTCAAGCTCGCCTTCTTTCAAGGCGCGACAGAAGTCTTCGAACACAGACATGCTGACGTGTCGCATTTCGGTTTTCGCATCGTTGTTGACGCAGGTTCTGACGAGACGCGTGTTGACTTCGTATGTTTTCAAGATGCCTGCGAAGTCATGTAACTCTTTGTGAAGCTCGTCGATGCGCTCAATGACTTCAGGGTGAGCGACTTCGAGCTTGGTTTCTTGTCGAGGTGCGATGTTGTACCGGCGATCTCCGTCTTCGATCTTTACGGCATCGAGCCGGTTAGTCAGGAATATGAAGTTCGTAAAGTTCTTAACTTCAGTCTGGTTGCTACGCATAGCGCGTATCGTAGTCGTGTTCTCAGTAATCTGGTTCTTGAGTTTGTCTGCAATCTTAATAGTGCCTTGGCTAGCACTGCTCATGTGGAACTCATCGACAATGAGAAAGAGGGCAGTGCGCATGTACAAATTGAATTGCTCTTCGATGTTCTGCAGCGCCTTCATTGGTACGTGCGCTTCACCAAACAGCGGTCGAAGTATGCGGCTATAGAACAGACCCTTACCGGTACCTGGTACCCCTGTCAGCACCCAAGCGGTGCCAGCTTTCTGTCGTGTTTGGTATATGTAAGCCAGCCAATTAAGGAAGCGTTCAAGCTCTTCGTCACCATTGCCCAGTATGTGGTGTATCAACTTATAGGTGAGAGGACACTTGTCTTGGATCTTTGGCCCTTGGCCTAAGGTCAAAGGCCTATCAGGTTCAGCTGCGTTAAGCATGTAGTCGGTTTGTCGATACATGTTGATGTGGTACGGCGTGTTCTGCAGCTGTATTGCCTCTTCCTTCTGCGTTGGGTCGAAGATAACTCGGGCATCGGGTATGAAGTCGGGTACAGGGCGTCCATGACTGAGCATGAAGCTGTCGATAGATCCTTTAGCTAATGGGGTTAGTGGGTAGTTATCACTGAACTGTTGAATGTTTGGGTCAAACAGACCGCAGTAATAGATGTCTGTGTAGAAATCACGGATTGCTACAGGAACGGAAGCCTTACCGGACTCACTGATGTGATCGTCAAACATCTCAAAGATGCTGAGGTAGAAGTCTGGATCGGCTTTCTCAATCTCAAAGATCGGTTCGTCTTTGAAGTTGTACATGTAGGTCGGAGCATCGAGGTTGAAGTAGTAAGCACCGCTGTCACCACCGTTGATATTACAGCGGATGAACGGCGAGCTACTGTCGTCTGATACTGTGATCGATACTTTGTCTGGGTTGGTTAGTATTTCTTCGTTGCGATAATTAACTTGTGCTATCTGTATTTTTTCTTTCTTTCTGTTCATGCCAGCCGTGTCACGCAGCGAGTCTTTCTTGGCTCTACTGACACTGAACATGGCTTCTCGGCTAATGCCACTCATCAAAGGTGCAAGGTCTAAGGTCTCTTGTCCTTTGTTTACCAACACGATCCGTTGATCAGAGTCTTGAAACGGGTCAAGCGTCTTATCAGCAAACGTTGGTGGTGCGATGAATATCAGTTTGCTGTTGTCAGCAACACTGGTGTCCACCACGTACTTGAGAGAGTGTCCATTGACGGACAGCTCGATCTGTTCTTCGAATAAGGTATCTGCGTGGTTAACGTGCTGTAGCCATAACTTCACGGTTTTAGGTGGTAGCGGCACAGTCAGCATAAAGAATAGGTGCAGAGAGAATCGATCCGACTTCATGCCAAAAGAACTGGATGCCTGAGCGATAAAGCTAACGTCGTTAAGCTGATCGGGCAGGGCGGACACAATCATGTTGGCAATGTGCTCGATATGAACCGTAGTTAGTGGGCCAGTTGAGAACTTTGTATTGGGTATGCGCAAGCCGTCGATGTCGAGGACAAGCAGATCGGTGTAAGCGTTGCGGTTTGATTTGCCTTTGCGGGACTCATTGACGAGCGGCTGCTTCAGGTCACCTTTGAGTAGGCAGTGACCTAGCTGTGATTGCTGGCGCAGCGTGTCATGGAAGTCTGAGATCGTGTCAACAGAGAACGTATGGCTGTCGACGTGGGTAACAAGTGGGTAAGGAGTAGAGCCGGTAGCGCTGAAAGTCTTAGTAAGGGGCAAGCCATTACTGGCAGATAGAAAGTTCAGCTGCATATTGTTCTCCTCCAACGCGGCTGTCGATAGTATAACTAGTACTATTTATGGTCAATGTTGTTTCGTTTTATCCTAGTAATTTTTACTTGTTGTGGCGCTTCGAAATGTAGACGGACTTGGTTTTTATCTATCCGAGTGACAGTAATGAGCACTTCAGTGCCGTCCTGCATTTCAAGAAGTACCTGCTCCATGAGCTTTCTTGACAGTACAAGACCACTCATTTGCTGTAACTAACGTCCCAACCGCCTTCTGCATCGAGCGGTAAGTCAAGGGCCCATTGAGGGGGCTGGCGCATGATGTCGATCATACTGTCTAGCTTATCTTGTGGGTTGTCCTGCTGACTGAGAGCAATGACCTCGTCATGTACTGTCAGCACAACTTCAAATTCTGGTCGGCGCTGTATTTGCAGCATGTGATCGCATAAGACAATGCGAGCCAGTGCTTGTACAACGTTCTCGGTAATGCGCCCGCCATAGGTAGAGACGGGTTTGCCCATAGATTGATAAGTCAAACCAGCTTTTGTGCTGGTTAGAGAGGGGTACCTAAGCGACATCCCATTCGGGAGGAGAATCGCGTTGGGTGCCGCTTGGATACACCTGTAAGCGTAACCAAACGAATCGTCATCCTGCACCCTGCCCATGTTCGAAGACTCAATAAGTAGAGCGTTGAGTCGGTACCATAGGTCAGTGATATGTGGATAAGTCGTTCGGTATTCATCGACGATGTTTTTGGCCTCAAAGAAATCCATCTCTATGTTGGCTTGCTTCAATGTGGCTTGAAACTTCTGAGCGCCCATGCCGTAACCTAGACCTAGTATCGCGGTCTTGCCTACGAAGCGTTCGACTTCATCGTCTTTCGTGATCGTGCGTCCATATACCTTGGATGCAAAATCACAGTAAACATCGGTGCCGTCTCGGTACATTTGCAGTAGCTCATCTTCTTCGGCAAGCCATGCCAGCATACGAGATTCGATGTTTGATAGATCCGCTACGTAGAGGAAGTCACCGGACGGTGCTTCTATTGCTTTACGTAGTTCGCTGTTGCGAGGCAGGTTCTGAAGGTTGATCTTATCTGTACCTCCAAACCTACCGGTATGAGCAGCGTAGTAGCGCAGGGGTGCTGGTAGTCGACTACCAGAGTTAGCACAGTCAATGAAACGTTGTGCTCGTGTTTCATTGAGTCTGCTCTTCACTGCTTCTCTGCCCTGCCATACGTGGTTGTATTCAGGGTGCTGCTGCTGCCACTGCTTATACGCAGCGTCATTTTTACCAAAGGCGGGTATGTTCTTGCCCGTGGATGGACTGACTTTGGTTGGCACTGTCAGTCCTTGTTCTTCAGCCCATGCCGAAAACTGTTGATTACTGGCCAAGACCTTACGATCTAGACCAGATTTTTCGATAGCCTGCTCAGAGTACGCTCGTTCGGATTCGACAAACGATTCGAGCTTGCATCGGTTGAGCGTCATCTTCGGCTCACAAAACATTCGGCATGTGAGATCGATGATATCTAGCTCTACCTGTGGGTACGCAGGCAGTAGCTGGTTGTAAATTGCATAGGTTAGGTCGACGTCTTGAATACAGTAGCCAGCAAGCGAGTCTTCTATGTCTGGTGGCAGGTCATAGATACCTTTCGCTGTGACTAGCTCTTCGCCTTTACGCATGTCTGGGTCGTCTGGGAAGCATCGGACGGCTACATCCTTGAGTCGAGACGTTTCCCCTGGCCATCTACCACGGGCCATAGCTGCCGTGTCTAAGTAGTAGGCGGGTACTAACTCGTACAGTTGAGTAAGGATGTAGCCGTCGAATGGAGTGTTGTGGCAGAGCAGGTGGGCTTTGCCCCACTCTATATCATTAAGCGCCTCTTCCACTTCGTCTTCACCGAACCATTCGGTTGGGTTGGTATCCAATTTGATACCAACACCCCATACTTTGAACATGGGATGCTTGACGTACTCCATCGTCGTCATTTTGGTGAGGCTTACCTTGGGATCAAAGTAGGTCTCGAAGTCTAGTGTTACTAGCATGGTTTAGAATAGATCCTTAGCGTCCTGCTCTTGTCTGTGTGCGTACACACTGGATTCAATCGACTGGAACTTACGCATCAGCTCTGCGTGTAGTTCGGGCTTGCGGCTTTTGAGCCACACAAAGTTGTAGACCAACATGTCGTAAGAGTTTGCGTCGCGTGACAGTCGCTCTTCGACTTGCTCGCTTTGATCTAGGAACTCGTCTCGATCCATAATAGTACCTCCTGTACTAATAGTCGTGAATAGAAAAGTTTGTAGGTAGTTCTACCTCGTCTTTACAACAATGGCTGTCGATGGTGTAGAAGGTCTCTACGCTGCGCATACCCCAGAACTCGACGGGTTCGTCCCATTCGAGTATGACTGGGATACATTCCTTGCCGCAGTTGCAGCAGGTGGGTTCATCGATAGTGTTCAATAGACTTCGTCTCCATCCCAGTTCCGGATTCGGATATCGCCGGTATCTTCGAGATCCTCTAGTCCGCCATCGCTCATGTCGAAGCGTGACTCTGTACCGTCAATCCACGTAATTCTTATTTGTTGGACACCCCATTCAATCTCGTGATGCCTGACGTCATTCCAGCTGTAGTCGGCGGGGAACTCGAAGTCATAAGTGCGATAACCAGAAACGTTTTCTAAAATTTCGTAGGTCTCGGTGTCTGTGTTGGCAGCTCTATCTGCCATGTTGGAGCTGGCTGCATTGGTCTCATACCAACTGTCAGGTGCGTAATTAGCAGCGGTCTTGTATTGCTTGGTGAAGCATTCGGGGCAGGTTACATAGTCGACAGATTGCTTCATGCCCGTCGTGTTTCTGTGGTCGTAGCCCATGTCATAGTTGCAGTGTGTGCAACACGCGGCGTGATAGGGGGTGGTCTCGAACTCCTGTGCTCTTATTGTTCCGTCCATGCGAACCTCCGGTATGGAAATGATTTGGTCTTAACCAGTGATAATTTTTCGTGGCGCATCGTACGTTTCATGATGAATAGTACGATTGATACTATCAGGCCGCCAAAGAGGGCAGCCATCATGCCGCTGAATGTGCCAGCAAGTGACACCATCAAGATGGCAGTGATAGCGATATCAAAGAAGATGTCATAGGTAATGACTCGGCGGATGCCGAACTTGAATAGCAGAAACAGTAAGCCTGCTGCTGCGATTAGTCCTGCTGTGAACATTGCTCTTGTCTCCTAATAAGTTTTATTTTCCACTGGTCTAAAGAATGCTCGGTGCGTTCTTCGTCAACCCAGTCATGCCCCTCGGTTATCTGCTCATCGACAAGCTCTTTAACTACCTCGTAAGAATCGCCATCAAGCCAAGATATGTGCTCCAATATATTTGCGTCGGAAATTGGGCGGGGGTCATACTCAGGCTCTTCGTAAATCCCGATTTTTTCTAAATCAACCTCTATCTCAACGGTCTGCCAGATTTTGCGTGACAAGGTAAGTTTCATTCGTCATGTTCCTCGTCTTTGTCAGACTGTTGATTGGCTAGGGTCTTCAGGTGCTGCTGTATCTGCAGTGCTATCTCCGTGAACAGTTCTAGCTCCTCGTTCTCCAGAGTCAGCTTCATCTCCAGTTGTTTCATTGTTTAGTTCCCGCAAAAATTGTTTGATGGTCAAAAAGGTCAGGGCGAATTGAATTGCTTTGTCGATCATGGGGCTCCTAAGCGTCAGCGTAGTCAGCAATGTGGCGGTCTTCGTCAGCATCGGGCCACACATCGTGGTATGCCCCTGCAGAATCGTTGGGATCGTATTGCTGAAAGAACATGGTGAGTATTGTGATAGCAGTAACGAAGTCACCTTCACTGATTGCTTCAGTAACACCTTCACCGAAGTCGCCCAAACACAGTGTCGTTTCACCCGTCATGTGTGGGTGCAACAGCGGAACCTCGGAGTAGCCTTTGTACCGATCTGTCCAGTAAGGGCGACCGATATCGTTACGAACCACAAGGTCATGACTGCCGGTCGGGAAGATATAGAAGTCGATACGCAGTGGTGGGATAACAATAGGATTGTTACCACGAGGGTTGGTGGCGATGATGTCACGTAGGCTGAAGGTGACTCGGTGCTGCATAGGCTCGTCGTTGTAAGACAACTGCAAAGAGTCAGGTGTGTAGTAGGCATTGTCGCGCAGAAATGTGTCGAGCATATCTCTGCTGACAACGATGTCAGCTTGATCGCGTACCATGCGAAGTTTCATTTCAGCCTGCGCCACGCTAGCTAGGGCGAGTTCCCACTGTCTATATGCTCTGTCAAAAGCTCCTTGAGCCTCATGGCAGGTGTCCTGTGCGGAGTCATGATAGTGCTTGATCAACTCTTGTGTCCGCTCTTTTAGCTTTGTATGACCACCCGTGAGCTGATGCAACCGCCATGATTGGGGCTGCTTGTAGGCGTCTCGGATTCTAGTCCATTGATCAGATGCACGATGCAAAATGAGCTTACGCTCACGAAGAATGTTGTGTCTGTGTTCTACTTCTGTCTTTTCAAGCTCAAGTTGAAGTTCCAATTCCGCTTTAAGCTCTTTGCCAGGATTGAGTACCAGTGTTGGTTGATGTGACCAGCTCATTGAATTCTCCTTGATGGGTCGTATCCGTCTAAGAAATCGTCAGCCCCGTCGTCAAAGTCATCGGCATAGTTGCCAAGGCCTGTGTCGTCGAGGTGATCGAACGTGTCGCTGTAATAGAACGGCTGCTGCAGTTGGCTGTGGTAGTTGTTTGCAGGCAGGTTGCTGATGACAGGATTGCGTTTGATGTGTGTCTTTTTATAAACCGGAGTCGGTTTCTTGGTGACGTTGGCTTTGATCAGCTCGTCAAGGCGCTCAACGTGCTCGGCAGTCAGGCTGACCTCAACGTCTTCACGTACACATTGATAGATCACATTGCGCGGTACGTCGTA
>Ga0181390_1000820_pt1 | contig 14140 bp, 17 predicted proteins | sample 13SPOviralmetaG_FD_130085 | JGI IMG/M metagenome (GOLD analysis project Ga0181390, IMG submission 130085) | Marine viral communities from the oligotrophic San Pedro Time Series (SPOT) site, San Pedro Channel, CA, USA - 13 SPOT_SRF_2010-07-21 | ecosystem: Environmental > Aquatic > Marine > Strait...
AAGTGATGTGGACGGCGCTGCTTTTGCTTTGCAGCGTTGAGGGTAATTGCTTTTCGTTTGGCAGCCCCGTGATGCAAAGCGAGAGCCAGTGCATACAGTCCATACCAAGCGGTTTAGAATATGCGCGGCAGATGTTTCCTGCATATCGCGCAACAGATTACAAATGCGTCCAGTGGGGCGAAGGAGCATAGGATGCCGAAGAAGGGTTTATACGCTAATATCCACGCAAAGCGTAAGCGCATTGCTGCTGGGTCTGGCGAGAAGATGCGCAAGGTAGGCAGCAAGGGCGCGCCTACCGCAAAGGCATTTAAGAAATCAGCTAAGACAGCAAAGAAGAAGTAGCATGGCAGATAAATTTTTAGACTTCATCGATATGATTGACGGCGGTGGCGCTGGCACAATGGGCGATAAGTTTGAGGGCGGCGGTATATTTTCTATGCTGGCCAATGCTCTTGCAACGCCATATGGGTCAGAGGATGATGAGCGTAAGCGCCGCGTGCGTCAGATGCGTGGCTTGCTTGCGCCGGATGAAAGCATCGCGCCAAGCGCTGCCCCACGTCCTACAGTGACACGCGGTGGTGGTGCTGGTCAGGCACAGGCTAGACCGCAAGCGCGCCCAGCGCCGAGCATGGCGTTTGGCAGCACGCCTGTCGGTGGTGGCATGCCCGCCGCACCAAGCATGACGTTTGGTAATATCCCTGTTGGCGGTGGTATGCCTGCTGCGCCTGCGCAGAATATGGTTAGACCAGAAATAGCTGCAAGCGGTATGCCGCAAGCAGCACGCGCAGCATTGCAGGGGCCAAGCCCACAAGCTGGCATGCCTATGGCGATAAGTGACAATGATGCCTTTAGAATAATGGTTTCTGAGCTTGGTCAAACCGCTGTTGATAGAATGTCGGGGCAGCAGTTTATCCAGACGTTAAATCAGATCAAGTCTCAAGGGCGTAGTATGTAATGCCTCGCACCAAGTCAGAGAAAATAGCAGCAGCCAAGAAGCGCCACGGGTTTTCTGCGGTGAATAAACCTAGACGTGGCGGGCCAAAGAAGTTTGAGGTGCTTGCTGTTGAGGGTGACACGGTGAAGAAAATTAACTTTGGCGACCCAAATATGTCTATCAAGAAGGATCAGCCCAAGCGCAAGGCATCATACTGCGCAAGGTCGGGCGGGATTAAGGGCAAGTCAAGCAAACTAAGCGCCAACTATTGGTCGCGCAAAGCATGGGATTGTTAGATGGCAATTACAACATACGCAGAGCTGCAATCCAGCATCGCTGACTTTCTGAACCGCGATGACTTAACCAGCACAATCCCCACGTTTATTTCGCTGGCCGAGGCAAACTTTAATCGCACCGTGCGTCATTGGCGTATGGAAAAGCGCAGCACGGCGATTGTAAGCACGCAATACACCGGCTTGCCCTCTGACTTTTTAGAGCCGCTACGGTTTAGCATTACGAGCGGTACAACGATGCGCCTTGAGCTGCTTAGCCAAGCGCAGATGCTTGATCGCCGTCAGGATAGCCATAACGTTACGGGCGACCCCAGATATTACGCAATGACGGACGGCTCGATTGAATTGTTGCCGACCCCTTCTGCTGATCGCACGTTGGAGATGGTATATTACGCCAGCCCGCCATCATTAAGCGGCAGCAATACAAGCAACTGGCTTTTAACTTACTACCCCGATGCGTATCTATACGGCGCATTGGTTCACAGCGCACCATATCTTGCCGATGATAATCGAATACAAGTTTGGGCGGCATTGCTGCAGAGTGCCATAGATGGTATAAACGCAGATAGCGAAAAGGCCACATATGGTGGAGTTGGCCATAAAATGAAGATTAGGAGTTACTAAATGGCAACGTTAAACGATAGGGTACTAGATAACGGTTTGACCGTTTTGGACACCGAAGCAAATAGAGTTGATATATGCTCTGCCGAGCCAACCACATATGCCGCTGCGACAAGCACGCTGACGCTTGGTAATGAAACCAGCATAAGCATATCAGCCCCTGCCGATGCTTCGCCAAACGGACGTAAGGTTACGCTGTCGGCTATCACTGGTGCATCTGTGACTGCTACCGGCACGGCAACGCACTATGCGATTACTGATACTGGCAACAGCCGCTTGCTTGCTACCGGCGCATTGTCATCATCACAGGCTGTGACCTCTGGAAACACATTTTCTCTGACAGCATCAGATATTCGCATTCCAGATCCAGCATAAGGGGCTGAGCAATGGCCGTTCTTAAAAATCGGGCAAAGATGTCCACCAGTACAACGGGTACTGGAACAATTACGCTTGGCTCTGCTGAGGATGGCTATCAGACCTTTGCTGACGCTGGTGTAGCTAATGCAGATGTGGTTCGCTACGTCATTGAGGATGGCAGCAACTTCGAAATAGGCACAGGCACCTATACAAGCTCTGGCACCACCCTGTCACGCACCGTAAGCGAGAGCAGCAACTCAAACAATGCCATTAACCTTAGCGGATCAGCTACGGTGTTTATCGGGGCTACGGCTGCGGATATTGAGTTAAGCGGAAACATGGCTGGCGATATTTCGTCTAACGGCCATGCAATAAAGCTTGGCGATAGAACAGGCTCTGGTTCTAACGAATTAATCATGGGCGCGGGAGATGATTTTAAACTGTACCATAACGGTTCAACTGGTCACTCAATCATCTCAGAAACCGGCTCTGGCAATCTTCAAATTGCTGCAACAAATATTGAGTTAAAGGCTGCCAGTGGTCACGCATTGCTTACTGCCACCTATGGTGGGAGTGTAGATTTATACCACAATTCTTCCAAAAAGGCTGAGACAACCAGCAGCGGTTTACAAACGACAGGCACACTAAACGTCAACGGTGCTTACACCCTGCCAACGGCTGATGGCAGCAACGGGTATGTGCTTACGACAAATGGCTCTGGAGTTGCTTCTTGGGCGGCTGGCGGCGGCGGTGGTGCTGACCTTTATGCTGCTAATGAAAGTAGCCCATCAGCACAGCCAAGCGCCACTGGGGCTAATGCGGTGGCGATTGGGGACAGCGCTGTAGCAAGCGGTGCAGACGCTTTAGCATTTGGTGACGGGGCTACTTCATCAAGCACAAGATCTACTGCAATTGGTTATAACTCAACTGCGTCAGGTATTAACTCTGTTGCGATTGGCCCTCAAGCAAATTCTAGTAACTTTTACACGGTTGCAATCGGTTCACCTTCTAATGGAGCTGGATCAGTTGCTACAAGTGCTTTTTCAGCTATAGCGATAAATGGTTACGCTTCTGGTACAGACAGCCTAGCAGCAGCTATAGCAAGCAACAGTTCAAGCTATGGAGCGAGCGGGGCGAACAGCATCGCGATGGGGCAACAGGCTAAGGCAGATGGCGGTAGTGGAGTGGCTATTGGGTCTTCTTTTACGCGAGCGTCTGGTTCACTTTCACTTGCACTTTCTAGGGATAGTCACGCAAGCGGAACTCGCTCTGTAGCTATTGGAGGAGGCGAAGCTCAAGCTGAAAGTTCTTTTGCATTAGGCCTTAATGCAAAGACTGAAGTATACGGTAAATTTGCTTACGCCTCTAGTCGTTTTTCTGCCGTAGGTGATGCGCAGGGCGGTCAGTTTATTCTTCGTGCAGATACTACTGACGCAACCGCCACAGTGCTTACTACAAACAACAGCACGGCAGCATCCACCAACCAGATCGTAGCAGCCTCTGATACCTGCATCATGTTCTCAGGCACACTTGTGGCAATGCAGAATGGCGCACAGGATCAGGGTGGCTGGGAGATTAAAGGCTTACTGAAGAATGACGGTGGTACAACTACCTTAGTAAGCAGCAATATACAAACATTTGATGACGGTAATGGTTGGACTGTAGCTTTGTCAGCCGACAACACAAACAACGCCTTAGCAATTACCTGTACAGGTGAAGCTGCACATAACATTCGTTGGGTTGCTAACATTCAGACCAGTGAGGTGACGTATGCTTAGGAGTAATAAATAATGGGTTCTATTAATATTGATAACACAGGCTCAGGTGGCGGTGTTACACTTAGCTCTGACGGTACTGACTTACTCTTAGATGGCAGCGCAATTGGCGGCGGTGGTGGTGGTGATCCTGACCTCTACCGTGACAATGCTTCAAGTGCCACTACTCCTGTTGCAAGTGGTTCAAATGCAATAAGTATTGGCAGCCAATCTGAAGCAACTGGCTCAGGGTCAGTTAGTATTGGGGTTGACGCAACTAGTTCCATGACAAATAGCCTAGCACTTGGAAATTACACTGATGCAATTGGTAACACAGGTGCGACTGCTATTGGTTATTCAGCACAATCCGCGGGCCTTAATGCTATGGCGCTCCAAAGGTCTTACGCCTCTGGCACCGACAGCTTCGCAGCGGCTATAGCCAACAACACTAGCAGCTATGGAGCTACTAGTGTTTACAGTGTTGCGCTGGGTCAGCAAAACAAAGCTTCAGGCCCGTGGTCATTCGCGGCGGGTGGTTTGGGGAATATTGCGTCTCAGTCTATGTCAGTCGCTATAGGACGCAGCAACACGGCTAGCGGTGAGCGTTCTTTTTCATTAGGCTCATTTAATGTTGCGTCAGGCTATGCTTCGTTTTCCTATGGCACGCAATCAAAAGCTGCTGAACGGGGTAAAAAGAGCTTTGCTTCTGGATATTTTGCTGCTGCTGGAGATGCACAAGGTGGACAATTTATTCTTCGTGTAAGCACAACAGACGCAACACCAACTGTATTATCAACAGATAACGGTTCGAGTTTAAGCACTTCGCAAATCATAGCTGCATCTGACACAGCGATCACATTCGACGGTACAATCACTGCGATGCAGAACGGCGCGCAAGCATATGCATCATGGAAGATCGAGGGCTTGCTGGTGAATGATGGTGGCACAACCACCCTCGCTAACTCCGCAACCACAGTCATCCAAAACTCATCTGGGTGGGGTATGGCTCTCTCAGCCGATAACACCAATAACGCGCTTGCCATCACATGCACTGGTGAGGCTGCGCACAATATACGTTGGGTGGCAAACATTAGAACCACCGAAGTAACTTACGCCTAAAGGAGATACCAATGGCTATACAACACAACATTGCAGAAGGTGCCTCACAATATGGCATTAGCTTTAATAACGCATACTACCGCATCGTTACAGCGGCTGTCAGTCGTCAGCGTGGGTCAGACCCCAAGTTTACCGTGATGATTGACTTGAGTGCTTATGCAACAAGCTCACCCAACGATGATACCCGTGAAGTGGACTTCAAGCGTTACAACGCAAATCTCACAGATGTAGAAGCTGCGTCTGGCTCTACGTTCTTAGACAAATGCTATGCGTGGGTGATGGCGCAAGCCGATATGGATGGCTCTACAGCCGCATAAGGGGTAGATTATGGCTTTAACGATAAACCACCAGACGAATGACATCTCAGCTACCAGTGGATACACTTCCATTGGTGGCTACAAGATTGCTGTAGTCGCATCGCTGCCTGCTTCCCCAGACAGCAACACAATCTACTTTGTGACGGGGTGATGCAGCATGACACAGAATGCTTTTCTAGCATCAACGGCCTTCAGCAATATAGCTGTAGGAAGCGCAACTGTATCTGCCGTCTACTTTGGTAGCACTAAGATATGGGAGGCTTCGAGTGGCGTCACTTGGACTAACCCAGACTTAGCCAATGCTTCTTATGATAGTGTTAGCCTAAGTATTTCTTCAGAGGAAACATTTCCGACTGACTTAGTGGTATCTAGCGATGGTACTAAATTCTATGTCTTGGGCGCAGCCGGATACACTATTGACCAATACAGCCTGACGACCGCTTGGGATTTAAGCACTGGAAGCTATGCTAATAAAACTTTTAGCGTACAAAGCCAAGCAAGTTCGCCAAACGGATTATCATTTAAATCTGACGGCACAAAGGTGTACGTTGCAGATACGGGCAACGATGCAATCTACCAGTATGCCTTAAGCACAGCATGGGATATTTCGACGGCATTTTACGAGAATAAGTCCTTTAACTTGAGTTCCAGCAGCCCAAACATTAGTAATCCATACGGTATTCAGTTTAAACCAGATGGTTCAAAAATGTACGTCATTGGCCACTCAACAGATGCTGTTTACCAATACTCACTTTCAACATCTTGGGACGTATCGACAACAAGCTATGATGGTGTGACGTTTGCAACTAAACCGCAAGACGGTGGCCCTCATGCCTTATTTTTCGCACCCACAGGAACAAAGTTTTATGTTTTAGGAATAGTCAACGACAAGGTGTTTGAATATAGCCTTACCACCGCTTGGGATTTAAGTAGCTCTAGCTACTCAGGTAACTCTTTTTCTATTAGTTCTCAAGAAAATAATGGCAAGGGTTTATTCTTTAAAGATGACGGTTCAAAAATGTATGCTGTCGGGTGGCAAAACGACACCATCTACCAATACTCAACCGCCGCCGCTGCTTGGACTAACCCAGACTTATCTTCTGCTTCCTATGATAGTGTTAGTTTTAGTGTCTCTTCTCAATTATCAATTCCTGATGGACTTGAATTTAATTCCGATGGAACAAAAATGTATGGGATTGGTCAAGTAGGTGATAAGGTTTTTGAGTATGATCTTTCAACTGCATGGGACGTATCAACCGCAAGTTACAATAGTGTAAGTTTTAGTACAACAAGTCAAATGTCAGCACCTGTTATGTTAAGGTTTAATCCAGATGGGACTAAACTTTATATCATGGATCAAGTTTCTGATGATGTATTTCAATATAGTCTCTCCACTGCATTTGATGTTAGTACACTAAGTTACGCCTCAAAGAGTTTCAGTGCTACAACCCAGACAACAAACCCACTTGGCATGGATTTAAATGATGACGGGACAAAGTTTTACATAGCGCACAGTGGTGGCGAGATATTCCAATATAGCTTGTCAACAGCATACGACATCAGCACAGCAAGTTATGATTCAGTAAGTTTTAATTCTGGCACTCAAGATTCAAATGTAAGAGGGTTTAGATTTAATCCTGATGGAACAAGATTATTTACTGTTGGAAATACAAACGACAAAGTATTTCAATACAGCTTGTCAACTGGATTTGACTTATCGACAGCATCATATGATAGCGTTTCATTCAGTATTACTCAGGACGGAAGCCCTGCGGATGTAGCCTTTAAATCTGATGGTTCTAAAATGTATTTAATAGGCTTTGATAATGATACAGTATACCAATTTTCAACATAGGAGAAACCATGCACGTTAAGCTTGCAAACGGTCAGACCGACGAATGTCACTTGGCCGACGAAGCCATAAGGAGTAACGACACATGCTAGGTTTCAGCCCTTTAGCGTCTGCCCCATTAGCCGACACAGGGGCTGTTGCAGATGCAGCGTTTGGCCTCGATGACATTGTTGCTGGCGCACCCACTGTTGCCGCCTCAACAATCTCTCAGGCGCACGTTATTACGTCAGCCGACATCACCGCTGGTGCGCCAACAGTAGGAACGCCAAGCGTTTCGTCGGGTCAATCGCTCACAAGCACCGACATCACGGCTGGCGCGCCAACGGTAGCTGCGTCATCTATTAGCCAAGTACACGCGATCACGCTGGCTGATATTACGTCTGGCGTTCCAACTATCGGCGCTCCAACGATTGGCGCTGACACGCAGCTTACTGCCGCTGATATTACGGCTGGTGCGCCTACGGTTGGCAATGTCACGCTCATCCCTAATAATCAGCTAACGGCTGGTGATATTACGTCCGGCACCCCGACTGTCGCTGCCTCAACGATAACGCAAATCATCAGCTTAACGGCTGACAGCATCACGGCTGGCGCTCCGACTGTCGGCGCTCCAAGCGTCACGCAGAGCCAAGCGCTGACAGCATCTGACATCGTGGCCGGTGTGCCAATTGTCGGCCCAGCACGGTTTAAGTGGCAAGTCGAAACTGTGCCAGCGGCGGTCTGGACAGAGCAGGAAGCAGCATAGTGTTTGCTGGCAAAATGATATATAGTGCAAAAAAGCGCGAGGCGATTAAATGACGATCAGCATTACCAAACCCACAGTTGGCGGCAGCGAGAACACATGGGGAACCACGACTAACCAAGCTCTTGATGACATCGTTGACGTTCTCAACGGTAATACCGCAAGCACCCCAGACTTGACCGCTGGATCATGGAAGGTCGGCGGCACGGCGGTTTCTGCGTCAGCGGCAGAAATAAACAAGCTAGACGGCGTTACAGCTACAACGGCAGAGATAAATCACACAGACGGAGTGACTAGCAATATTCAAACGCAGCTAGATGATAAAGCTGCATTGGCGGGTTCTACTTCTCAAGCGTTTCATTGCAGCTCTCTCACCGTCGATGGTGGAGCTGCATCATATATTTACATGAATGACAGTAATCACGGCAATCGAATAATTCATTGCAACGACAACCGAATAGGATTTTTGACACAAGCTGGCGGCTGGGGAACTTATTCTGATGACAATGGGAACTGGGTTGCATCGGGCGACGTCACAGCCTTTTCAGATGCTAGGCTAAAAGACAACGTTCAAACTATTAATGGTGCGTTAGATAAAGTTTTATCTATGCGTGGGGTTACATTTGATAAAGGCGGGCAGCGTGGAACAGGTGTTATCGCGCAAGAAATCCAAGAGGTAATGCCAGAGGTCGTAATGCAAAATGATGAATATCTTTCGGTTGCGTATGGTAACTTAGTAGGTGTTCTTATCGAAGCTGTAAAAGAGTTATGTGCGGAAGTAGAAGAGATTAAAAGGGGTCAGTAATGACTTTACCGTCATCAGGCGCATTAAGCCTTAATGCTATACATGTAGAAGCCGGTGGAAGCTCAGGCTCACAGGCATCTATTAACGATAGTGACATAAGGGTTTTAATAGGCAAAGGCTCTGGCGCAACTATGTCGTTTTCGGAGTGGTATGGAGCATCAAGGGAAATCACTCTTACGTCCAATCAGCAACAAATCACCATATCAAACTTTATAAGCTCTGGCGGCATACTTATTATTCCCAGCAACCTTTTCGTTTGGTCTGACAGCACTTCTACGGCTGCTCTAATTATCGACATTCCATGCACTGTTAAAAATTACGGCAAAGTTATAGGCAAAGGTGGCGTAGGGGCTGGCTGGACTGGCAGCGGAAATAGCGAAACTACAGCGGGAAGTGGTGGCCCAGCAATTCGGGTTCAATCTAGTGGTGTAACTATAACTAACTATTCCGGTGCATTTATTGCCGGCGGTGGCGGTGGTGGCGGTTGGGCCGCTGGGTCTGGCAATAGATATGAAATTGCTGGTGGTGGCGGCGGTGCTGGCGGCGGTGCTGGCGGGAGGGGTACAAACTCTTTAGGCGGTGCTGGCGGTTCATTAAATGCGTCTGGAGCGGATGCGTCAGGGGTAAACAATTGGTTTGGTCATGGCGGCGGTGCTGGCGGCGGCGGTTCATATGCTGGAGTAAGTAGCAGTGACAATAATTACGGCGCGTATGGCGGTGGCGGCGGTGGGCGTATATTGCCGGGCGTTGGTGGTGCGGGCAGTGTAGGCGGCGGCGCTGGCGGTAGTGCTGGAAATGCTGGCAGTAATGGATCTACAGCGGGGAATAGCGGCCAAGCTGGCGGCGGTGGTGGCTGGGGCGCAAACGGCGGGTCTGGCGATGGCTCTGGCGGCGGTGGTGGAGCGGCTGTGCAGAAAACAACGTCTTACACTTTAAGTAATTCTGGCACAGTTTATGGAGCCACTTAAATGACCCTCGTACCTTTAGATATCCCCGCCGGTTTCTACAGAAACGGAACTGATTTAGAGCAGTCTGGCCGGTGGCGTGATGGCAGCTTGGTGAGATGGCGCGATAACAGCTTGCGCCCAATCGGCGGCTGGCAAGAACGCAAGACATCGTTCTGCACGAATGTAGTGCGCGGGATGCATACATGGGAAGCGAACAACGGCACTGCCTATGTGGCTGGTGGTTCATATAACGAACTTAAAGCCATGACCGGCGGTGGCACTGTGTACGACATTGCCCCAACAGACCTAACAGCAGGCCGTGAGGATGCAGAAGTAGAAACAGGTTACGGATACGGATTTTATGGTGACGGGTTTTATGGCACTCCGATCCAGCAAAACGCCAATGCCGTTCCAGAGGAAGCCACCCAGTGGAACATCCAAAATTGGGGTGAATACTTAGTCGCTGTAAATAAGGATGACGGGCGCTTGCTGGAATGGCAGTTAAACCCATCAGTTAAAGCGGCTCCGATTGCAAATGCCCCTACGGGCAATCTTGGCTTAGTTGTAACGGAAGAGCGTTTTATCTTTGCCTTGGGTAGTGGCAACAACCCGCGTAAGATTTCGTGGTGTGATCGTGAAAACAACACAGTATGGACGCCAGCAGCTACAAACGAGGCTGGCGATATTGAGCTTGCCGACAGCGGGCAGATCATGCAGGGCGTTAGAACGCGAGGCCAGACGCTTATCCTGACTGATACATCAGCCCACACAGCGCGATACCTTGGGCCGCCTTATGTGTATGGCTTTGAGCGTGTCGGCACAGCATGTGGGGCCATATCCCGTAAGGCTGCGTCTGACGTGGATATGGGCGTATTCTGGATGGGCCAGCGTGGTTTCTTTAGGTTTGACGGTAACAGCGTTCAAGAAATACCCTGCGATGTCTTCGATTATGTGTTTGGCGACTTTAACCCAGCGCAGCAATCAAAGGTTTGGTCGTTTGCCAACGGCCAGTACGGCGAGGTGTGGTGGTTCTATTGCTCTGAAGGCTCTACTGAAATAGACCGCTACGTTGCTTATGATTACAAGGAAGGCCATTGGCTAATCGGCAACCTATCACGCACGGCTGGCGTCCAGCGCGGCGTTTTCCGCTATCCGTTCATGGCAGGAGAAAATCCCGAAACGGTAAATTATACAGTCACAGTGGTTAATGACGGTGGCAATAAATATGCAATCGGAGGCATTTCTGGATCTGCGCCAGCTTTGACTTTTGTGCGGGGCAACACATATGTGTTTGACCTCTCAGATGCGTCAAACTCTGGGCATCCTTTTGCATTTAGGACAAGCGCAGATGCGTCATACACTACCGGCGTAACGACAACAGGAACGGCTGGGCAAGCTGGAGCCAAGGTTACTATAGTGGTGGCGAGCGATGCGCCAGATAGTTTAAAATATTACTGCACCGTTCACGGCAATTCTATGGGCAACACAATTTCTGTTGGCGGGCCGGTCAGTATTTATGAACATGAAGTAGGCCTTAACGTAGATAGCTCATCAATCTTTGCCGAAAGCGGGCCAATATCTATTGGCGCGGGGGATCAAGTTGCGCGTGTTACTGAGCTTATCCCTGACGAAAAAACGCAGGGAGATGTCAACGTCACGTTTAAAACACGGCTTTATCCAAATGGCGCTGAGACGAGTCATGGGCCATTCACAACTGCAAACCCAACTTCAGTAAGATTTACTGGTCGGCAGGTTCGTATGCGGGTTGATGGAGCGATCTTGTCTGACTTTAGGGTCGGCAACATGCGAATTGATATGAAAGCTGGGGGCCGTAGGTAATGCCGGTTCCAGTATTACCCCCCATTGGCCCAGATTTGCGCCAGTGGGGGCGTCAGCTAACAATATACTTGCAGCAAAACCTAGCAAAGCTTGGGTTTAAAACATCAACGGATAATCCGTCTGAAAACGGCGTCATCTTATGGGATAACGTAAACGGCTACCCTGTCGTATCTAAGAATGGCGAGTTTCGGCAGATTGTTCTGGAAGATGGTCACGCTGACTTTATGAAGACGTCTGACGTCGTGCCGGTAGCAGCAAACACAGCATACAAGCTGACTTACGATGCTCCCACCGGCAACGACGGGATAACACAAGGGACGCCAGCTTCAAGGATTGTTTTTGAAGAAGCGGGCCAATACGTCATATCGTTTTCGGCGCAAATATCATCGACGTCAGCCAGTACGGTTCACTTTTACTTCTGGCCAAGCGTGAACGGCACAAACGTAGCCAACAGCGGCATGACAACAGCGCTGCATCAGAATAACGCCACGCTGGTCACGTCACGCACGCAGATATTTACCGTAGCGGCGAATGACTACTTGGAAGTGAACTACATGATAGACAGCACAAGCGGCTTCTTAAACTACACCGCAGCGTCTTCGCCGGTTCCAGCAATACCCGCCTCAACCTTAGCGATTACGAGGCTTCATGGATAAAGAGCTTGAAAGATGCCGTGATTGGATTGAAGCCGCTCTGGAATACTCAGGCGGCACGCATGACTTTATCGACGTTGCCGAGGGTATATACAAAGGTAGCATGCAGCTCTGGCCAACGCCGAGGGGGTGTATAGTAACTGAAATCGTGGTATATCCTAAGAAGAAGGTTTTAAACGTATTTCTTGGCGGCGGTGAATTGGGTCAGATTTTAGATATGCACGAAGATGTGGTAGCATGGGCAAAATCTCAAGGATGCTCTGCATTGACGATGACAGGCCGGTTTGGCTGGAAGAAACCATTGAAGGCGCATGGATGGGTTCCATTGCACGCCTCATACTTGAAGGAGTTTGAATAATGGCAGGCGGCAAGGGCGGCACACAGACGTCAGAGATTAAGATTCCAAAATACATCGAGGATGCGGCTCGCCGCAACTTGGCTAAAGCAGAGGACATCAGCCAGATTGGCTATGTGCCTTATTACGGGCCAGACGTTGCAGCATTCACGCCAATGCAAGAGGCGTCATTCCAGCAAGCTGCTGACGTGGCATCTGCGTTTGGCCTTGCCGCGCCTACGACACAAGCGGACATTATGGGCGGTATGCCTGCCCCCACCCAATACGCTGGCGGGGTAAGGGGCTACAGCGCAGCGCCAATATATGAGCAGGCCGTGTCTGAGCTTGCCGCACAGCGCCCAGCGCAAGCTGAATATCTGCAAAGCTTTTTCATTGACCCAATGACCGGCGAAGCCATACGGGATTACGGCCAGACAGCGGTATCTCCCGTTGCGCCTATGGCATCACCTGTTGTGGGCGGCGGGGGAGGCTCTGATGACCCCATATACACTGCGCCAACCGGCAACCCATATGCAGATGATTATTTTGGCGAAAGCATTGTAAACTTTGCATCCGGTGGCGGCATACTAGGCGCGGCAAAGGATGCTTTTGCGGGCCTAAGCGATACCCCATCGCAGTCGGTGGCAAGAGACTTGCGCCGTCAAGGAATTGAAGCAAGTGGCGGCGGCGGCGTCTACACTGGCGGGAATAGATAAAGGATAAGATAATGGCTGGACAAGGTGGAAAAGGCGGCGGTCAGGTAGCGCAGCCATTTAACGTAAACCAAGCGGCGGCTGGCGCATTGCAAGGCGCGCTTGGTGGCACGCAGGCAGCAATGACAGGCCCGCTGCAAGTTGGCGCTTTTATGAACCCATACACGCAGCAAGTGATTGATCGCACGCAGCAGGATATTGCTAGGCAGCAAGAGATGGCAATGAACCAGCTTGGCGCTCAAGCAACAGCGGCGCGTGCGTTTGGTGGGTCTCGCCAAGGCGTTGCCGAGGGCGTTGCTGCTGGAGAATACGGGCGCATGGCAGGCGATATTGCAGCTCAGCAGCGCCAAACCGGATATACCACAGCAATGCAGCAGGCGATGGCCGACAGGCAAGCGCGCCTTGGCGCAGCATCACAGCTTGGCGCATTGGGCCAGCAAGCATTTGGCACGGGCCAAGCGATCCAGCAGCAAACCGCGCAGCAAGGCTTATTGCAGCAAGGATTGCAGCAGGCGCTCATCGATGCAGCAAAAGGCCAATACGCTGGATACACAGGCGCACCACAGGCAGCTCTTGCCGCGCCATTGGCTGCGCTTGGGGCTACGCCAGTACCACAGACAACAACGCAATCACGTCAGCCCGGTCTGTTTGATTACTTAATGGGCGCGGCCTCAATTTACTCTATGAGCTAAGGAACGTAAGGCATGGAAAACCAAGGTTTAAGCTTCACAGAGCAAGACTTTATCGGTCAGGAAAAAACAGACCGCCGCAAGAATATGGCTGGCGCGCTTGCTGGATGGTTAAACAGCATGTCGATCAATCCTGACCCAAACTTGCCGCAAGTCTTGCAGGCAGCGCAA
>Ga0181390_1000822_pt1 | contig 14122 bp, 17 predicted proteins | sample 13SPOviralmetaG_FD_130085 | JGI IMG/M metagenome (GOLD analysis project Ga0181390, IMG submission 130085) | Marine viral communities from the oligotrophic San Pedro Time Series (SPOT) site, San Pedro Channel, CA, USA - 13 SPOT_SRF_2010-07-21 | ecosystem: Environmental > Aquatic > Marine > Strait...
AAACCAACTTCTCTTTGTGAAGAAATTTTATCAACAATTTCTTGTAATATATTTTCGCCAAACTTACTACCTCGTAATGCTTGTTCAGCACCTTTTAGAAAATCCATAGCTAAATCTTCTGTCATAGTCGGTATAGCTTCCATGCCATGTTCATATATGCTCCACCTGTACAATGGGTCACGATTAGCAATATCAGATGGTCCAGTTAAAAATACATTGTATAGTTTTTCTAATATATCATCATATTTTCTACCTAGTCTATCTGCATCAAATTTGTTATTTAAACTATTAAATGCACCATTAACTCTGTCAGGGAATATGTTGACATCTTTTTTAAATATTTTCCATATATCGTTATAGTATTTTGATGTCTGTCCTTTAATACTTTTAATACCAGAACCTTGTGTAGCTAATATCCAACTCTCTAACCAATCAGTGCCATCTGCAAATCCACCATTTTTAAGAAAGTTCAATGCTGAAGATGATGCACTATCTACGCCATATTCGTACAATGGGTAAACCTTAACTCCATCTCTAAATCTTATTTCTGTAGCCCAATCTTCTGTACGCATTGTTCCAGTCAATGGGTCTTTGATTTTGTATTCACCACCGATATGTCTTGATATTCTATAACCAAGTGCTTCTAAGTTATTACGCAAAGCAACAGGGTTTGCTAATTCCTCTTTAGCTTGTCTACCTCGTAAGTCAGCTTCTTTAACTAACTTAGTCATCACTTGTTTACCATCATAAGATTTAAGCAACCACTCAATTGTGCTGTCTATGCCATCATTTAATAATCTTTGTGTAATAGGGTTTTTAGCTAAGAGTATTGTTTGATGTATCCAGTTTCTTATATAATCTTGGTCTATAGCTCCATTAACAATTTTGTCATAACTAACAAAAGCACCATCTAGTGCTGTGTTGTTTACTGGTTCAAAGAATTGTGACATAGCTTTTCTTGACATAGCTTGTAAGTAATCTTCTTGTAAAGGTAACCAACTACCATCAGGAGCAACATTAGCTACACCTCGTTTTGTTCTTTTTATAACTTTTGCTACATCAAAGTTTGTATCAAATAATGCTTCCATAATTTGTTTTCTAACAACAATGTCATTAGTAGCAGCATCCCTTAATAATTCTTTATTAGGTGATTCTTTGTTTACAAACCACATAAGGTTATCACCTGTGTCTATAGCCTGGTTCCATCTTGACAATTCTGTAGAATCTAAGAAGTTTTTAAGCCATACAGCATTTCTTGTTTCATCTGGTATAAAAGCACTAAGTTGCTTACCTTTGATTCCTAATGTTGCTAAACCAACAAGAGCTTTTTCTATAGACTTTGTAGAGGTATCTTTAAGCGGTGGTATTGTGACTGATACATCTATGTAAACTCTGTTATCTGTTTTGTCTAACCACCAACCTAATACATGATTTTCTTTTCTTAGATATTTTTGTCTTAGTGGTGCTTGTGGAGAGTCTACTAAATAATTTATTAACAATGGCTCTATAAGTTCTTCTACAGGAGTACCAATAGGTTTATCTAAAGTTACTGCCATTTCTTCTACATTAAACGAATCTCCTAAATTCTTATATGGACTTACAGCACCAAACTGTGCAGGATTAACTTCTCCTGTTTGTAGGTTTATAGAACCGCCATTAGGATTGTCTGATATTACTTTACCAATAGACCGACCATCATTAGCTTTTTCTTTTATAGCACCTCTATATATTTTTAATGATTTTACAGGTTCAATATTTAACTCTCTAAATATAAAATCTCTACCATCACCACCATTTAAAACCCAAGACACATAATCATCAGATGCCATACCATATTCGTTAACACCTATCTTCATGTGTTTAAGTAATCGTTCTACTTGTGGGTATTCCATTTGTGCAGCTTTGACAAACTCTGGACCAAGGATTTCCTCCATCATAGCCATTTCTCTTTTTTTAATTCTTGTTCCCCATAAAACATCACCATAAGCATTTTGCATTTCTAGTGTTGTTCCTTTAGCCATTTTGACTGCATAGTAAGAAAGTGGGTGATTAAGTCCTACACGAGAACCACTAAATATAATACGCAACATTTCTTCTGGAATAACACGAGTTACAAGTGCAGGTCTAAGCATCCATACAGGTTTAAGAACTTTTTGCAATAGATAATCTTCATACATAGCTCCTAGTGTTGTTTGTCCACCAGGTGTAGCTCTACCAGTTCTTGGGTCAGTTTTAAGTTTTCTACCACCCATTCTTTTAATAAATCTATTAGTAACTTTTTCAGTAGGTTCATCAATAAATTTTCTTAGGTTAGATTTTTTAGTTCCAACAACATTTCTCCATATAGGAAAAAATCTTTCTAGTTCTGCGTAATCAATAAGAGTTATGTAGTTATCAACATACTCTGAAACCATTTGTGCAGTTGGTACAGCTTCAAATACTGTTTCATCTTTACCAGTTTTTGTTTTAGTTTTTGTTCTTACTTTAAACTTTACTCCTGGGTAAGCTAATTGTTTTCCGCTTTCTTCTGTAGTCATGTATCTTTTTAAATCAGATTCATTAGCTAAAAATTCCATAGATTCTTTTATCTCATCTTTAAAATCTACTAAGTCTGGATTACGCTCTACAATCTTTTCTCCAACTTCTGTATAAACTTCTTTAACTGTTGCTAACATGTCTTGTGGATTATCAGTATCTAAAATTTGTTCCATATATTTATTTCTAGAATCATTATTGAACCTTGCAGACTTCATAATGCCATCTAAGTTTCTAGCACTTTCACCAATGTTTTTACCTGATAATTGTTTACCTGGTGCTAAATCAAAAAACCTACTCATTCTTCTCGGAATAGATGAGCGTAAATCTCCACCTACTCCAATTATTCCTGTAAACAAATTGTCAGCTGCTGTCGGATTAAAAACAGCTTTTACTTTGTTAGCTTGTTCCATAAGTTTTCTAGCGCCACCAACATCAGTATCTTTACCTAATAGTTTTTTAGCTATAAGATTAGAACCTTCTCCTAATAGATTTGGTTGTATTGGTAACTTTAACTGATTACCTTCTGATATAGCTCTTACAACATCATCATTAAGTCCATAACGCAATCTCATAGCGTCATCAACACCTGCTAAGTTTCCATTTTGCATTATGGAATTTAAAACTGTTTTCATAAAGTTTTTGTCATCAATAACAGTTAACAACCTAAGTAGTTCTACAGGTGCTTTATTTAAACCAGGCATATCCATTAATGTAGCTAAGTCTGCATTAGCAACAAAAGCATCTAATAATTTATCGCCTCTTTTAGTATTTAGTACTTGTGTTGCAGTACGACCAAACATTAATTTTCTAGCTTCTTTAGGTGATATTACTTTTGAGGTACCATCTGATAGTTGCATAGTTCCACCCTTAATTGTTTTAACAAATTGATTTATTAGGGGAATGTTTTTTATATCATCTCCAACTTTTGCAGTCTTAAATGCTTGTTGCATACCATCATCAACTAAACTTCTGAGTCCTAATTTTGCACCAGATAAATAACCTAGAGCAGCATTTGTTGGGTCACCAAATACTCTAAACGCACCATCTAAAGCAGCAGAACCAATAGCGTAACCTAAATCATCTTTAGTAAAGAATTGACCTGCAACTACTCTACCTGGTGATATGTTTACTTTTCCTGCTTTTCTTGTTTCTGTTTTAAATTGATTTTCTTTTTGCTCAAAGCGTTCTGTTATAGGTACACCATAAACTTCTTCAGCTTCTGCGTAAGCATCTCTGTCTGCAAGACCTGACCTTTTTAAATCTTTGTATCCCTGTGTTTCTTCTATTGGTGTTGAAGAAGGGAAATATCCTTGTCCTAAGTTAAGAGGTCTACCTGCTTTTATTTCATCATAAGCTAAGTTAAACTCTGTAGGTCCATAAGCATCTTTGCTTTCTTTATACACATCAGCAAACTTATCTCCTACTAAAGCTCTTCGTACTCTATCTGCTGCTTTATCTCCATCTACTCCAGGAATAAAACTAGCAGCACCTGTTAACCCACCGATAAATGTGTTAGCAGCAACTGCTTGGAATTTGTTAGTTCCTGTTTCATCTGCAGCAACTACAGAAGATTTAAAGTTTCTTGATATTGGTTGAAATCCAAGGTCTAACATTAATAAACCTAATTGTGATGCTCTTTTTCTTTTAGATACTGAATTAATTGCTTGTTGATTTTGTTTAATAACAACATTGTTTTGTCTTTCAGCTAACTGTAAAGCTAAATCTGAATCATGTTCTACACCGAGCATAGCTCCATACATAACAAGTTTTGCATCCATGTTTGGATAAGCTCGTGATATGTTTGCAGCGTTTTGTGCTATTTCAGGTGTGACTGTATTTTTAAAAAAGTCTAATTCGTTTAAATTTGCTTTTGTATTATCAGCTAGATATGACTCTAACTCTGGTGGACCAAATAATATTTGTCTGTAGTCTGCCATTAAATACCAAAATAATCTTCTGGGTCTTTCCCTAATTGTGGTTGTGGCACAATATCTTCGGCTAATAGTTCGTCAAATATTGGGTCGTTAGTTAAGTTTTTTGCTGTTATTAAAAAATTTTGTAATGTGTTTGTAGGTATAACTCTTGGTCCATTACTACCAGGACCTACAGGTATACCTGCTGTGTTTGGTTCAAATTGTTTACTTGTAGGAGCAGAAAGATTCATGGGTTGTGGAACTCTACCTACATTAGGTGGTCCACTTGTTAATGCAGCTTCTTGTTCAACTGGAGGTGCAGAATCTATTTGCGCTTGTATAGCAGCAGTTTGTCCTGTTGGGTCGCCTTCCATTCTTGTAGGTGCAACAATATCTGCATAAGCTCCACCGCCTGTCATGTCAGTTTCTTGTGTCAATGCACTTGGTTTTCTACCTCTAGGCAAAATCATCTCCTCCATCTACATTAAATCCTAATTTAATATTTATATAAACACCTGGTATTGGTGTAGGTACTATGAAATGAGTTATAGGTACATCTTGTTCTGAAATTAAATCAGTAGTAATGATTGTATCTTCTAGCTCTACTTCATCCCAATCTTCACCATTGATAATGTCATAAAATTTCTGATTAATGATATTTTCTTCCATTATGCTCCTTCTGGTTGTGGTTGTTGTCCCAAAGCTCCTAATACTTGTTCTATACCAACTGGTGACTGACCTAGACCCATACCTTGTGGTTGTGGAACTCCTTGTTGTAATAACGCAAGTTCTTCTGGACTTGGTTCTTCACCTTGTGCTGTATAATACTTATCTAGTATATCATCCATTTGTGATGGATTCTTTTTTATTTCTATTGCTGCCATTGTAGCTTTATTGTCACCTTGTGCAGCTTGTGCCATAAGAGATTCAAACAAAACAGTTTCTGCTTTTTCAGCATGTATTCTTTGTTGTATCTTTGTTATGTTATCTAATCCATCCATGTTTTCTTGTAATGTCTGTGTATCAATAATGCCTTGTTGTTTTAATTGCAGTCCTGTAATAATCTTTTGTGGTTCATCAAATCCTGCCATGACACCATACACTCTTCTTGTTTCATACATTTCCGATATATCAGTATTAGGTATGTATGTTTCTTTAAAAGCTGTGCCATTGTGCATACCTGCTATTGGTTTACGCTTCGCACTAAACAATGCTTCATCATATTCCAAACGCTTTGAGTCAAGTTGCTCAATAGCCTCTTTTAGTACAGTCTGGTATTCTCTGACATGCAAAGATGCAGACTGACCTAGTTCTTCTAATCCTCTACCTGTGACGAATGAGTTAGGTGATTGTCCATCATCAGATACTGGATAAGCTGCACCAAGTCTAAGGTGTCTTTCTAATCTATCTACTTGTTGAAATAATTGGTATGGTAAGTTGTTTACTGGTTTTGATACAGAAGAACCTGGAGCAAAATAGTTTACAGCTCCTCTACCTTTTCTGTATTTACCTGATTCTATTTCTCCAACAATGTTTGTTTCTGTAAATACTGCATCTTCCATAGCAATAGTTCCGAGTATGTTAATCTTTGCCATGTTCGCCATAAGTCCTGTAATGTGTTGAAATTGACTTTGCATTTGGTCAAACGAGTATCGTTTTGCTACCACAAAACAAGGTCCTGACTTTAACATGTTAGGCATAAAGTCTATGATTTTGTTATTTTCTGGTAGGAATACATAAGTACCCTCTTCATTTCTAAACTCTACTACTACTTTGCCTTGTCCTGTTGAGTTAGCCCAACTGCTTTGGCGTTCTGTAGTTTCTACAAGTATAGAGTATGCACTTTCTTGTTCTTCTTTATTTTGCTCGTAGATATAAGGTTTAGCTTCAGGATATTGTTCTGCAAGTACAACATGAGGCACTCGTCTAATAATTGCTAACTCTGTTGGTTCTTGGTCATTACCAAAGTTACCTGGATAACAATTAAAGGAATCTTGTAATTCTGCGTATGGATATGGGTTACCATTTCTATCTCTTTTGTGCGTTATAGTCCATACAACAAAACCATAACCTGGTAACCATCTGGATGCTTGTGGTAATTGTTTATGTAATTTATTAAATTTATCGTATGAAGTAACAATGCGTTCTATCTTTTCAGATTTCTTTTTAGCTCTCTGTGAATCATTGTCATTAGTAATGTCTACTTTTAAATCTGGCGCTCTACCTAGTTTTTGTGCAAATCTTTCTAATGCAGTTAAAAATAAATTAGGTGCAGGTAATTGGTTGTATTCAACATTCATCTTGTCACCAAGTAAGGCTTTTACCGCAGCTTCGCCACCATTCATAATGTCACGAATCCTGGACCTGTCTAACATTCCCTCTTGATTTATAGCTCGTAAGTAATCTACTTTTTGTGCTAATTGTTCGCTATTTAAAGGCATTTATCTCCAATTATCTATATCTATACTACTAGGTTCATACCCAGAAAAACTAGGATTATAATCATATCCTAACTCTGCAAATCTTTCTTTTTGCATACGCCTAATTGCTCTCATTGGAAACCAACTAGCCATAACAATATCTGTCTTAGTACCTACGCTTTTACTTTTGTTCCTTGCAGAACTAAAATATACTAACTGACTTGTATATAAGTTTACCTTCTCTTGCGCTTCAAAGCTAAGATATGGCAAAGAAATTTTTTGTTCCTGGAACATTGGACGCATAGCTGTAACACCATACATAGGGTCAAATTTGTTCTTATAAGTTTCGTGTCCTTCTAAAAATATTGCATGACCAGACGCAAACTCTCTAATAGATTTATCTTGTCGTATAGCTTTTTGGAAACCATTTTCTTCTATGACCCAGTGAGATACGCTGTACTTCATCCACCATTCTTTTATAATATCTAATGCTTGTGGGATACCGCCACCTAAACTGTTGTTCATATCTACCATGTGTAATTTATTTTCTGCAGCATCATAAGCCCATAAAAATGCAGCTTGATAACCTGTAGATGCAGGGTCAAGTCCTGCTATAAGTCTTGTACCTTGTGGTATGTGTCCAATATCTCTTTTTTGGTCACGACATTCTTCTATCTCTACTCTGTCAAACAAAGAGAGTCCATCAGGCATAGCAACATTAAGATATACCATCTCGTATATTGCACGACCACCTGTTGTTTCTGCACCACGCTTTCGGTCCATTAACCATTTGTAAGTTCTCTTACTTGACCACAACATACAGTCTTGATGTGTATCTTCTTCCCAGTCAGGTAAGGTACATCCTGTATCGTGTGCTTCCTCAACAATAGTTTTCCAAGATTCGTTTTCTAAAAGATGTGAGTACAAGTCGTCATAGTGTTGTCTTGAACCAATAACTACCATAGCGGTATGTTCCTCTTTACGACTTGACAATGTTGTTGTCCACCAACTTCTTGTGTTTTCTCTTGATGCAGGTTGCATTGTAGATGTGTGGTCCTCAATGTCATCAGCAATAATTATGTCACAGTCACGAGATAGAATCTTACCACCTCTACCAAGACCAACCATTGTCGGACTTTTAATTCCAGTAACTGTTCTAGTACCTACAGTAAAACCACTTTGTGACCAAGACTTACCTGTTCTACTACTAGGTTTAAATTTTGGTCCAGGTCCACATATCTCTTCTATAAGTAATTCGTTACTTTCTAGTTGGTCAAGTACAGAACTAACTGCGTTTTTAGCAATCTCTTCGTTACCACCAACCCATAAAATACGAATGTTAGGTGTAGTACAAATTATCCATACAGCAAAGTGTATAAGCAAATCTGTCTTACCATGTCGAGGCGGTGACAATATCATTTGTTGTTCACCTTTTTCTATAGCTTCTAAAATAGAATTAATCCATTTGATGTGAAAGTCTGGAGTTTCGTATGGTTCTCCTTTTTCTGTTTGGAAATACCTATCTCTAAAATCTCTAAAGTCTTGTAATGATTTCTCTGCTACTTGTGGTACTTCCCAAGTATCTTTAGCTACTTCATTTTCTAAATCTTCTATGTATGCGTTGTATGCCATAGATACTGCAGCAACAGATGTTTTAAGTATCTTTGCAACATCAGACATTGTGTTTTTACCTTTTAGTATTTCTTCACCTAAACCTGATTCAACAATATCGTTATAAACTTTACCTCTTCGTTGTTGTACATTTTTTTGACTAGGTATAACTAACTGGTCCTCTTCTTGTGTCCACTCTACACCTTTAGCTTTAGCTCTTTTTTTCTGTTGTGTAATTCTGTTATAACAACGCTTAGAACAAAACTTTCTAGCTTTAGGTGGTAAAGGTCTGTGACAACCTGCAGCATAACAAAACTTTTTATCTGTCATATTTATCACATTCTTTATTCTTACACTTCATGTCGTCCTTAGGTAGTAACACCTCTCCACACTTTGGACAGGGTATTGTAATACTCAATTATTTTTTAATTTTTTTAATTTTGCCATTTTCTGTACGAGCAAATTTATGAGTCTTTGTTTCTCTTATAAGAGTCCCATAATATCTTTTACCGCCATACATCCAACTTACTTTTTTAGCCATTTACAATGCCTTTCCATTTAGCGCACCAGGCAAACGATTGCACTGTTGCTTTCCATAGTGTACAGTATCCTGCAGGTTCATAGAAACTACAGTTACTACATTTCTGATTAGCTTTAGGTGCTAGTTGATATTTCTTAGGTAAGTTAGTAGATAATTGTTGTTCACTGTTTATTCCCATACATTACCAAGCCTTGCAAGACCAATACCTTGCTGTGGTTTTGTCAGTCGCAGTATCGCATTTATGTCTTGCTCTAAAACTCTTACGAGCTTCAGGATTGTTTTTTCTTATAGCCATGTTTGGGTCACCGAACATTACCTTAACTACTTTTCCACCTTTACTAACATACACTTTAGATTTCTTTCGACCATACCCAGGTTCACCCTTACCTATTGCGGAAGGTGAATTTAATTTAACCGACTTGCCCTGGTATGTAGCCATTAGTAACCTTTTTTCTTTTTCTTACCTTTAGATACTTTTTTCTTTTTTACTTTATATTTCATAGTGTAACTATATCACAAAACCCCGCCGAAGCGAGGTTCTGTTCGTACAGTCGTCCATTACTGTTATGAAAAATATAACAATCCACAAAAACATCCCTCTCTTACACTGTACACCACATACTGTTTCTTAGATGAAAAGTTTTTCTTTCTTATTATAAATAGAAGCTATCCCCATAGCTCCACCTGGATTCTCCAGGTATAAGTACTATAGTCGTCCCCCTGCAGTAAGTGAGAAAAAAAATTTTTAATTACATAGGCATTTATCTACTGAGTGTCGACAACCTGTATGTACTCTTTTATGAGCAATAGTGTCAGCAACAATAGCACGACATAACCTGCAATATTTATATGTAACTTTGTCCATAGTTATTATATGGATTATTAATGTTAAATCTTCCAGTGTTATTTTATGTTTACCTATAGCAAAGCCTCACTTGCGTGAGGCTCGTACTATACAAACAAAGAAAGGAGGGCTATATATTAATCCAGAAGGATTGATTTATATTGCCTTTCTTGTAATGTATTATAGCATACATTACCACTATGCAAGTAAAAGGTATGGGGTTTCTGTGATTAAGCGTAAGCGAAAGGAGGAAACTCTTACTAAACAAAAACCCCATAATAAATACTACCACTAAAAACAAAGCATGGTATAGTAAAGAAACAAGCAAGGCATCCTTCCTGCTTTTAGAAAAGGATTTCTGACAATACACAGTCAATAAAGTGGCTTAGCAGGACCATGGTAACTAGCGTTAAAGGCTATTATTTCACATATTTAAATGTTACTACATAGTTCATTCTGGTTTTGGGAGGGAGTGACACAGGGTTAGCTGTACCTACCTTTACTGTTTTATATAGTGATAATCCCTCACAAATAGTATACTTACTTGTAAAGTACCCTTTAATATAGTACATACTACATATAGTACCCCTCTATATTGTACCTCTTTAACAGCATATTCTAAGGGGATAAACAACGAAGTTGTTGCACCCCAACATTGAACCCTACCCTACTAAAACCTAGTGTCCTAGGTACATATTGTTATACAACATATAGTGCTACTAGATATTGTATGTGTTACCTGCACCACAATATATAGTATGTGTAGGGATATGGTACTGTTTTAATTTGTAACTGAGGAGGGATACCAGGTTTAAATAGATTAACTATTGTATCCTCTTTTAATTCTCCTCCTTGTTGCGCATTGATGACAAACTACCCAGTCAGATGAGTGATAAGCACCGCACCAAAGACAACGAGTTTGATATTTATATTGTAGATATTTGAAGCTATGTTTCATATTTGTTTTTCACCTCCTATTAACCTTATGTCTGAACTATTTGTGAATTTCCGCCTAGAAATAAAAAACTTTTCCCCTATAGGTATAGATATGAGATACAACGAAAAACAAAGAGATAAAGAACTAAAATACTTTATCAAGCAACTAAAGAAAGATAAGTTAAGTTTGATAGAAGAAATAGAAAAACGAATGAACTTCTATATCTTTCAAGCAGAATATATTGAGGAACTCATTAGAAAAGATAACCTAGAAAAAAAATAAAAGAAATACCTTGCATTACTTCTAAGATGTGTATACTCAATCTTACAAACTAAAAGAAAGTAGGAACTAATGAAAATACTAGTATGGAATATTAAAGATAATAGAGGTCTTAAATTTGATGATGAGATTCAATTAGACCAATTCGCCAAAGATGTAAGACACCTTACAGGCATAGATATTCAAAATAGTGATGACTATCACATAGAGAAAATCAATGCAGAAAATGAGAGGGTAAGTTAATGAAAAAAATAAATAATTATTGCTTTAAATGTGAAAGCACGAAATTATTGCTATTAGGTGGTAGCGATATATTTTGTAGTAACTGTCATCTAGTATTTCAAGATAGTGAAACTTTTGAGTACATTGAATTTAAAAATCCTAATCCAATAGATAGTAAATATTTTTCTATTGGTAGTTGGAATTTTTCTAGTATGCTCAGGGTTTTTTATGGTTGGTTAGTGCGTATTAACAAACTATTTAATATTAATGAATTTTATATTCAGTCAGAATATATTGAATATAATCATGAGTTAGATAATGAAACTATTATAAAAACTAAATTAAATTGTATTTCTTCTTTGGATAGTTTGATTAATTCTTTATTTAATCAAACATTAAAAGAAAGTAATAAAGAAAAATATGACTTTATTGATACAAGTAGAAATACCAAAAAAAATAATGAAAATTATAGAAGTATTAAAATTACAATTTATTGTGTATTTAAATCCAATAATGTGAGATATGACTTAGCCGATTTTACAGTTATGGAAGATAATTACAGTAATCATAATTTACATTTTGAAGATTGGAATTTGTTAACCATATCTAATGAATATTTTAATGGCTCATTTTCTTCTTTAAAAAGAGCTTATGATAATTATTAAAAGAAAGTAGGAACTAATGCCTAACTTAATTAATCCAAAACTAGATAAATATATTGTGTGGGATTCACTAGCAAGTAACAACGAAGAATTTGCAGTGTTTTCACAGGTGGATTTCTGGCAGTGTGATGGATGCGGAACACTGTACAGTTACCAGTCAGAACAGGATTTCAGGATAACAACTGATTTCAGTTCATTCGAGAGTAATCTAAATAGTTACTATTGTGCTTCTAAGTGTGAAGTTCACTGGGACATGGGATAAAAAAAGGAGAAAAACTAATGTATAACAAAAAACAAAACTATAGATGGACAAGCGGAAGTAATGACGAAACTATTACAAGAGGCGTGTCTTATGAATTTACTATTGAGAATCGTTCATGTGAGAGGGAAATTAATTTACCCTTTAGAATAGATGCTGATTATGATTTTCATCCTGATAAAGAAGTAGAAGAAAAATTTGGTAAAACATTTTGGAAATTCTACACAAGTTCATCAGGAGCAATATCACTCGGTACAGAGGATGTATTGCACACGATAGACGCTCATATAGAGGCACTCAAAGACATGAGAGCAACTGTTAAAAGTAATCCTAATCCAAAGTTTGAATACCAGGAATACTTAGAAAATATTGTAAAGGAGAATGACTAATGACAAACAAACTAATTAAAAGAAGTGCAATCAGTAGGCGTAAAAACCTGCTGAGTGCGTTGGACAAGGCGTTCAATGAACTCAATCAATTTACACAATGGCTAGGATTCACTCCTGAAACTGTTGAGTATAATTGTTGTGGTTCATGTCTATCAGGTTCTAAGTATGTTGACAACGCTTCTCATTATGTGGCGTACAACATCCAGGACAAACAAGGATACAACCAGGCATACAAAGAGAACAAGGACAATACTACCTGGGATGGCTATCCAGAATCACATGTAGGAGAATACATCTACCTACAACATAGAGGCGAATCACACGCTTCTTATAAGTTACTAATCGGCATACTAAAACAACATGGTATAACAACCGAATGGGACTGGAGTTCAGATATCAAGCTAAAAGTATATTTAACTAAATATGCAAACTTTAATTCAGGAGTCTAGTAAGATGAACATTACAAACATAAAGGAGAACAACTAATGACTACACAAGCAACTAGAGAACTAGGGCGCATACCAACAAACAGTACTGGCTCAATGTCCAGGAAAACAGTCCAGGACAACGAGGGACACTATTCTATCGTACTTCTGTACAGTTATGGAACAATAGTCGGCTATTACAAAGATGGTAGATGCGTTCTTATGAGCGGTGGCTATTCGCAAACTACTGCACAACACTTATCTAAATATCGTGATGAGTTCGTATTAGAACGAGGAGATACTTTTGACTATCCCGCATTCGTTAAACGAGCAGAAATTGATGGAGTAGACATTAAAGGAGGATGGAATAACTAAACTGTAATCATCCTGGAGGACATTTTCGTTTTAGTTTTGTGTCCTCCTAGATTCTTACAGAATCAAACAAACAAAGAATAGGAGAATAACTAATGAAAGTAAAAGAAAAAGAATGTACGCATAGACATGAAGTTACATTTTCAATAACTGTTATTGGTATTGGAGATGATAAAGATGAAGTAATACAAGACGCAAGAGAATATTCACTTTGTGATTATGACATAAGCGACTTAGAAGTAGTAAAAGTTCAACAAGATACTGACCCATGTAATGATTGCATAGAGGAGAAAGAATAATGGATAAATATTGGTGGATAATTAGAACTAATAAAAATTATGGGTTACCATACGACACATTTGTTGAGTGGTACAACATACCTAGATTGATTTATTGTTTGTCATTTTATATGTACAAACGAGCAAACTATTCATTAACTTTTACCTGGGTAGATATGAATAGCAATATAGGAGAGAGTAGTTTATTTGTATTAAGGAGAAATGAAGAATAATAGTGTCAAGTGTGACTTGCATAACGAGGATACATGATTAGAATTAAAGTAAGGATTACATAGGAGATACTATGATATACCAGGTTATAAGCGTAAGTGTTTATGGAGGCACAATACGATATGAGTTTGACAACAAGCACGAAGCATTGTGCAAGGTTAGAGAACTCAAAGACCATGCAGGTATGTTTTTAGTCAAGTT
>Ga0181390_1000823_pt1 | contig 14117 bp, 27 predicted proteins | sample 13SPOviralmetaG_FD_130085 | JGI IMG/M metagenome (GOLD analysis project Ga0181390, IMG submission 130085) | Marine viral communities from the oligotrophic San Pedro Time Series (SPOT) site, San Pedro Channel, CA, USA - 13 SPOT_SRF_2010-07-21 | ecosystem: Environmental > Aquatic > Marine > Strait...
AAAGACATATTTTAAAAGCTACTCCAAAAAAATATACATTTTGGAATACAAATTTGCGTTTCAAAATATTACTAATTTGCTTTCTAGGTCTACTATTAATCTGTTTATCAGGTTGTAGCACTAAACCAATAGTAGACTCAAGAGGTAAATCGTCAGCCAGTATAGAAGGCGATCACAACCGTTTTCATGATGACTATTATACTTGTGTGGCTTTAGTTAAAGATCAAACAAATGTCATAGTAGATGCTGGTAAGATAGTATATAATAATATACTAAGGATTAAGACTTTATGGCTTACACCCAAGTTAGACACAAGAAAAGATTTTATTAATAATTGTCTGACAGGTCGTGGCTATTCAGTCATTAATCCCTAATTAACTAAATAAATAATAATAAAAGGAGATAATTATGAAAGTAGAAGGAATAATAGATAAGATTTACGACAATAGTGCAACTAATGATAAGGGGGTATTTATAAGTAATTTTGCAATAGATTTAGTAGATGGTAAAAGACTTTATTGTAGAGAACTATTAAACCCTATGCCCTCATCAGGTGCTAAAATAGGATATGATGTTATTAATCAAAAAACATCTTCAAATGGTAATCCGTATATCAATGTAGAAAAGTTAGTAGTACTGACTGAAGATGGGCAACAAGTTCCAGCAAGTAGTCCTCAACAAGCACCATCAAGAAAACCTGATACTAATAAAGATAAGTTAATCTTTGTTACTGGTGTAGTTGGCAGAGCAATGGGTGGGGGTAATTTCTCAGAAGAAAAAATAGATATTATTACCCAGAAAGCAGTTGAATCTTTTAACAAACATTTTGGTTAATGAAAGATTATAAAAAATTGTTCGGTAGATACTGGGGATATTGTGAGAGCGATATTCCCATGTGCTGGGGCTGTAATCAAGCAGTAGCAGTTGATATACACCATTTGATATCTAAGGGCATGGGTGGTGTAAAAAACAACAGATTAAATAAAATTGATAACTTATTTGCAGTATGTAGATCATGCCATACCCTTGCACATAAAAACAAAGCAGTTAATGAAGAATTTAAAAAAATACTTAAAGAAAAAATTTTTATTAAAGAGGCAGTTTATGAGTGAGCAAAAAAATAAATATGTAATTAATTATCAGATGGAATTTGATAAAAGACCAACTAAACATGAAGTTGAAGGAAGAATATGGAGTTTATTATATAAAGGTTTTATTGTAAGAACAGTAGAAGAAAATAATTTTTATACAAAAGAGTTAAAGCAGAAAAATGGCTAGAAAAAAACCAATACAAAAAGATTCAACCTCTCAACACTGGAAGAAATTAATTATGCTAAAAAACTGTTCCTTCTGTTCTAATCAGGCTATGTATTATGAAAAATTTAAATACTATTGTAAACAGTGTTTTGAGGGAGTTACTAAGTAGTATGTCTTTTAGAACTAGAATAAAACAAAAGTGGAAAAAATTATGTACCACTGACAATATTATCGATCTATTAGTAGATGCTTTTATATTACTTGCAGATGTTTTGACATCACCAATACTAATATTTGTGAGGATTATGAAGCATATTATTAATGTTTATTTTATAGATAGAATTAAAAGATCAATCAAATGGTTTGTTCATAAAATATTGAGGATAAAATAATGACAGATATATATGCTATACAATTCGACCCTAACGTATTATCACATCAGCAAGAAAAACTGGGTTTAGAATATAGTGATAACGATACAGCTTTGGAGATTATTAAAAAAGAGGAAAAATTGATAGTTTCTGAACTAACACTACACTATTCACAAAATATAAAGTATAAAAATACAAGTGAATTACAAGCACATATCTTTTCGGATAAAAGATATAAAGATTATGTTGAAAGATTTAGCAACATATTAAGAAAGAGGAACAAATCTAAAATTAGGTTTGAATCCTTCAAGACCTTCAGAGAGGATTTAAGAACCAAATCCATCAATGAAGTACAAATGCTCAAGCACAACATTTAATAGAAAGGAGTATGTTATGAGTGAAACACAAAACCAAAGAATATTAGATTTCCTTAAAGAGGGGAAATCTATAACACCACTAGAAGCCTTACATAGATTCGATTGCTTTCGGTTAAGTGCAAGAATTTATAATCTAAGAAAAGAAGGGCATAATATAACCACTAAAAATATTACTAAAAAAGGCAAGACGTTTGCTGAGTATTCTTTAGAAGGAGATAGCAATGAATGATTATATAAAATTCTTTATAGGAGTTATTATATTTGGCATAGCTATACAATTTGTGGGGCTAATATGATAGAGCATTTTAAAAAGTTTGACAATGATAATAAGAAAAACTTGTTACCATTATCATTTAGCCAATTAACTGAGTTTGCTTTTAATAGAGAAAGGTGGGCATTAAGGAGAATATTTGGTTATCAATTTGATTCTAACCCAGCTATGCAAAGAGGAACAGTTGTGGAATCTGCTTTAAACCTTTGGTTAAACGGAACTGATCAGACAGAAGCAATAGAGAAAATGCTTGATGAGTATGATGAAGGTTGTACTGGTTTAACTGGTGATAAGGTTGCAAGTGAAAGAGAAAATCTAATTCCATTATTTAATGAAGGAGTACAAAGGCTAACTAATTATGCTTTTAAATGGGATTTAATAGGTTATCAAAACAAAGTAGAAATGGATATAGAAGGAATACCATTAGTAGGATATACCGATTTTCAATTTGAGGATAAAACTACTAAAGAGGAGTTCTATATAGATTTAAAGACTACTTTGAGAAAGCCTCAGGGCATATCTTATGCTCATGCTATGCAACAAGCTATCTACAATAAAGGGACTAATGCTAATCAAAAACTATGGTATTTAGTATGCAAAAAATCTGGTACTGAATTTTATGAGTTTAGTGTAGATGATTATAGTAAACCCATGAAAATTTGTAATCATATTGTCAAGGTTATGGGTTCATTTTTGCAAAAGGTAGATACATTAGATGATGTTAAAAACTTGCTGATTCCTAACCCTGACGACTGGATATGGAGAGAGGAAGCAGTACACAAAGCTAGAGTTGAGGTTTGGGGGTATTAATTACTCCTTTACCAAATATAAATTTTAGGTTTTATTAATACAATAACGAGGAAAAAAAATGTTTATAAATAAATCAAGTAAACCCCAAGAAAAACTAAAAGCATGGTATTTATTCACAGAAGATTTCGTGGCTGGTACACAACATCTAACAAATGAGCAAATAGGAGTGTATATTCGCTTGTTGTGTTGGAATTGGAACAAAAGATGTTCTGGTATACCATTAGACCCCAACAGCCACTATAGGATAGCAAATTGCATTACAGATGCAGAAAAGAAATCATGTGATGAAGTAATTAAAGAATTTTTTGTAGAAGTAAGCGATCATTACCAAAATGAAAGACAACTGCAAGAATACTTGTTTATCACTAATAGAATAGAAGCATCTAAGATAAATGGAAGGCTTGGTGGTAGACCAAAAAAACCTAGCCAAAACCCCCCTACCCTAACCACTACCCCTACCATTAAACCTAAAACCAAGAAAAAGGATAATTTCCCTTTATTTTGGAATTTAATATCTAATAAAGTAAGTAAGGGTATAGCAGAGAAAAACTTTAAATCTTTAGATGCAGAATGGAAAGATAAACCAGAAGAATTAGCTGAAATGTATAATAATTATTACCATAGCATTGAAGATAAAAAATTCTGTAAACAGGTTGGTTTTTGGTTATCAGCTAAGAAGTATGAAGATGAGGTAGCTAAACAAAGCAATACTACTGAAGTATATCCTCTAAGGCTAAAGGTTTTAAAACAAGCTATAGAAGATAAAGAACAAAGTTCATTCGTTACAAGTTTTGCTAACCAACACTTTCCAGATGTTCAAAGAGCAATCAAAGAAGGTGAGTTCACGAGAGAAGAAGCAATTAAGTATTTAAACATGGGTAATAGACTTTAAATGATAAAGGGGTACAAACATAGACAATTATGCTTTACCCCTACTGTATGGCAATTTAAATGCCTTGAATTATTATATATTAGAAGAAAAGGAGCTACAAATGGCAGATAGATTTAAAAATGACAGAAATAAAGAAGATTTAACATTTTACAGTATGTCTAAAAAACAAAAAGAAGATAAGAAAACTAAAAAGAAAATAACAAAATTTTCAACTGGAAAATATATGTTTTGTACTAAGTGTGCTGGTAATCCAATTATTAAAGTAGATAATGCAAATAAATACGTTTGCTCAAACTGTTTAATGAAAACTATTGAGGATAAAACAATATGGAAAATGTAAAGAAAATAGAGTTGTTTAAAAAGTTAGTATCAGAAATAGATATAGATAAATATGAACAAAAAGAATATGAGAAAATAATTAATCTTATTTATCAAGATATATTTAGGGTAAATGATGGATAATATAAAAAAACCAGATCATTACAATAAAGGTGGTATAGAACCAATAGACTATATTACAAAAAATAACCTATCTTACTGTGAAGGAAACGTAATCAAATATATCACTAGATGGAGATATAAAGGGGGAATAGAAGACCTAAAGAAAGCTAAACAATACATAGACTTTATTATAGATAAAGAAACAGAGAGTGAAATAGTTGAATAATAATTATATTGTGCTAGGTTTATATTACCGAACTATAGGGTAATTAGGAATGGCACGACCAAAAAAGTATCACATAGACACAGAGCAACTACAAAAGTTAGCTAAATTAGGCTGTACCAATAAGGAAATGGGTGATTTCTTTGGGTGTTCAGCAGACTTACTTGAAAAGAGTTATTCGGAATTCCTGAGAAAAGGAAGAGCAGAACAAAAAATGAGGTTAAGACAACTGCAATGGAAGTCAGCAGAAAACGGAAATGTAACCATGCAAATATTCTTAGGTAAGAACTTATTAGGTCAGCAAGATAGATTAGAAGAGAACCAAGTAGAAGAACCATTAGTTTGGAATAATGATTGATGATACCTTTTCCAGATAAGGAGTATAATATTATATATGCAGACCCCCCTTGGTCTTTTGAAACATATTCAGATAAAGGAAAGGAAAAAAGTGCTGATAATTATTATGAATGTCAGGATATAGAATGGATTAGTAATTTACCAGTTAAAGATATAAGCAATGATAACTGTATATTGTTTATGTGGGTTACTTTTCCTATACTTTATCAAAGTTTTAATATTATTGATAGTTGGGGTTTTAAATACTCAACTTGTGGTTTTGTATGGGTAAAAGCTAATAAGAACCATAATAAAAATCAATTAAGTTTTGTTAATGATGAAAAGTTTGATGCTTTCTGGGGTTTAGGATATTGGACTAGGTCTAACGCTGAATTATGTTTAATAGCTAAAAAAGGAACTATAGAACGACAATCAAGGGGAGTTCATCAAATTGTTTATGAACCAGTCCAAGAACATAGTAAAAAACCAGCAGAAGTAAGAGATAGAATAGTTAAGTTGTGTGGAGATTTACCAAGAATAGAATTATTTGCTAGACAGAAAGTAGAAGGCTGGGATTGTTGGGGTAATGAGGTATAATGCCATTAACTGAACCACAGAAAAAAGTAATTAGTTCTGATGCAAGGTTTAGAGTATTAATAACTGGTAGAAGATTTGGTAAAACATATTTAGCTATAAATGAGATAGCAAAGTTCTCAAGTCAACCTAATAAAAGAGTATGGTATGTTGCACCCAGTTATAGACAAGCTAAAGCAATATGTTGGAGTGTATTAAAAGAAAAGATGATAGAACATAAGTGGGTTAAATCAATCAACCATAGCGACTTAACTATTACACTAAGAAACAACACGCAGATAACATTAAGAGGAAGCGATAATGAAAACTCTTTAAGAGGAGTCGGTTTAGATTTCTTAGTATGTGATGAGTTCTCAGATATAAACAAAACAGTTTGGTATGAAGTATTAAGACCAACATTATCTGATACTGAAGGCTCTGCTTTCTTCTGTGGTAGTCCTAGAGGTTTCGGTAACTGGAGTTATGAGTTATTTAAGATGGGAGAAACAAACAAAGACTGGGAGAGTTTCAAATACACAACATTAGAAGGTCAGCAAGTTAGTGAAGAAGAAATAGAACAAGCAAAGCAAGATTTAGATTTGAGAACATTCCAACAAGAATATGAAGCAACCTTTGTAAATTACTCAGGAATGATATACTATAACTTTAATAGGGAAAAAAATATAATAGATAGATACAAGGATAATAGTTTATTTTTGCATATAGGATTAGACTTTAACGTAGACCCCATGTGTGCAGTTGTATCAATAATAGAGAATGATAAAGTTATGGTAATAGATGAGATACAAATATATTCCTCTAATACGAATGAAATGTGTGAAGAAATAAAAACAAGGTATAAGAATAAAAATATTGTTGTTTATCCTGACCCTAGTGCTAGACAAAGGAAAACATCTGCTGGGGGACAAACAGATTTATCTATATTAAAAAACTTTGGCTTTGATGTTAGATGTAGAAATACAGCACCATTGGTAAGAGATAGAATAAACGCAGTAAACTCAAAGCTAAAAAATGTTGCTGGTAAAAGTAGTTTATTTATTTTGCATACTTGTAAAAATGTGATAAAGAGTATAGAGCGACAAATTTATAAAGAAGGCACTCACGTGCCAGATAAAGATAGTGGATACGACCATATGAATGACGCATTAGGGTATTTGATAGAGTATAATTATCCTATAAGGAGAAACTTTAAACCAACTGACCAAAAGAGGTGGAGTTAATGAACAGAGAAGAATTACAAGAGAAACATCATTTATGGCAATCCAACATAGAGAACTGGGAGTTTTATATTCGTAGTTATCTTGGAGGAAATGATTATAAAAATGGATATTACTTACATAGATATATATTAGAATCACCAGAGGAGTATGATGCAAGAATAAGACATACCCCATTAGACAACCATTGTAAAAACGTGGTGCAAATATACACTAGCTTTTTATGGAGAGTTTCACCGACTAGAGATTATGGAAGCCTAGATGGTGATATACAATTACAATCCTTTATAAAAGATGCAGACCTTGATGGTAGAAGCTTCAATACTATTATGAGAGAAGTTCAGATGAACGCATCTATTTATGGTAACTGTTGGGTTATTGTAGATAAACCTCAAAGCAATGCAAAGACTAGAGCAGAAGAACTGGCTCAAGATATTAGACCTTATGTTTCAATATATACTCCAGAGAATATTGTTAACTGGAGTTATAAAAGGGCAAATAGTGGAAGGTTCTATTTAGATTATTTAGTTATTGTAGAAGATATAAATTCAGAGAGAGCAATATTAAAAGTATTTACTGAAGAAACAATAAGAACTTATGAGGTAGAAGAATATGAAAAAGAATATGCAGATGGTGAATCAAAACTACTAGAAGAAATACCTAACCCAATAGGAGTTATTCCAGCAGTTAATGTTTACAACCTAAGAGGAAATAAAAGACCAATAGGTATAAGTGATTTATCAGATGTTGCTTACTTACAACAATCTATCTACAACGATTACTCAGAAAAAGAACAGTTGATACGATTAGCAAACCACCCCAGTTTAGTTAAAACCCCTAATGTAGAAGCTAGTGCTGGGGCTGGTTCTATTATAGAAATACCTGAAGATTTAGATTCTGCTTTAAAACCTTACATCATTCAACCTAGTGGACAAAACCTAGATGGTATTATGAAGTGTATACAAAACAAAGTAGATGCTATTGATAGAATAACGCACATGGGTTCAGTAAGGGCTACTAGTGGACAGATAGCTAGTGGAATAGCATTGCAAACAGAGTTTCAATTACTTAATGCAAGATTATCAGAGAAAGCAGATTACTTAGAAAATGCAGAAGAACATATCTGGTCATTGTTTGCTAGATGGTTAGATAAAGAGTTTGATGGTTCTATTAATTACCCAGATACTTTTGATATAAGAGATTGGGCTAATGATATGCAATACTTACAAATGGCTAAAGCAAGTGGTGTAAAATCAGAAACATTTAACAAAGAAATAGATAAACAAATAGCAGATACAGTCATAGATGATAATGATAAGATCAAAACTATTAATGAAGAAATTGATAACTCAAGAGCAGTTAGAGGTCAGTTTCAAACCACAAATGTAGAAGGAGTAACAGTTGGCGAAACGGAAGAAGAAGCGAGTTCCTAAAGATAAAAAGACCAAGATACCTAAAAAGTATTTATCAGGGTTAAAAGGTTCTAAACGTACTAAAAGGGCTAGTTTAATTAAACAAGTTAGCGACTTGTATAAGAGTGGTGCAAGAATACCTAGAGCATTATTAAGAAGAAGAACGAGGGTATAATGGCAGTAAAAAGAAAACCTTTATCAGCATCAACAATCAAAACACTTAAAACAAAAGCTAAGAAGTCTAAATTATTTAATCTAGCTGACCTCAAGGCTAGTTTTCGTAGAGGGCAAGGTGCGTTTCTATCTAGTGGTAGTAGACCTAGAATACCAATGAACGCATGGGCTATGGCTAGAGTAAACAAACTAATAAGCAGAGGTAAATCAGGAACATTTGATAGAGATATTATAACCAGAGCATCTAAAAGGAAAAAAAAATAACATGGCAGAGTACAGAGGTAAACAAGTAAAACTAAACAAACCTTATAGATTATCTACAACGGAATCTAAAAGAAAAAAGTTTGGTGTTTATGTAAAAGATAAGTCTAGTGGTAGAGTTAAGAAAGTTACATTTGGTGCTAGAGGTATGAGCATCAAGAAGAACATACCAGCTAGGCAAAAATCATTTCTTGCTAGAATGGGTGGTGTATTAAAAGAGGTAAAAGGGCAAAAGACACTATCACCAGCATACTGGTCAATTAGAGCATGGAAAAAGAACTTCCCTTTATAAACTATGTCAAGAGTATTAGAAAAACTAGCTGATCAACATGAACAACGTATAATCAATGTATTATACAAGCTAGAAGAAGATATTATAAAAGAAGTAACCAGATCAACTAATGGTCAACTGGTATCACAAAGATTAGCAATACAACTACAACCAAAGATTAGACAAGCAATAGAAAACAATTTTCTTAATGAAGCTGATCTAATTATTAATGAGGAATACAACAAAATAGCAAAAGAGGTACTAGATGAGTTTGGAGAAATGCCTATTCCAAATAAGTTTAAAAGTCTTACAGAAGCTAACCTATCTACTATTAATGCACTAAAGTTTCAAAGCTATTCAGGGTTTGAAGATATAGGCGAAAGGTTTATCAAAGTAATTAATGATGAGTTATATCAAAGCACTATAGCTGGTAGACCTTATGATGATATGGTTACTAATATTAGATCACATATTAATGGAGTATATAAACAATCAAATCAAAGAGAAATAAATGAGTTGGTTGATTTTGTTAATGAAAACAAATTTAATAGTGCAAAGAAATTACAAGTAGAAGATGCTGTTAGAAAACTACACACACAGTATGCTAGTGATAGGGCTGGTAATAATTTAAGAAGATATGCTGGTCAGATAGCCCATGATAGTGTTATGCAGTTTCATGGTCAGTTTACTATAGCAAAAGCAAAAGAAAGTGGATTAAATCATTTTACTTACACTGGAACACTGGTGCGAGATAGTAGAGATTTCTGCGTTAGTATGTTAGGTAAAACACTAACTGAAGAACAAATTAGAGATACTTGGAACAATAGGTCTTGGGCTGGTAAATCGACTGGCGACCCATTTATAGTTAGAGGTGGTTATAGATGCAGACATACTTGGATTCCCACAGACCCAGCATGGCTAGAAGAAACAGTAGATGAAGTACCACCAGAAGAAGTAATAGAAGAAACACCACCACCTACAAGACAATCATTAATATCTGATATATCTATAGGAGCATTATTAAATAGAGGAAGTAAAGCAACAAGAAAAGATTATGATAAAGATTTTAATTCTCAATTAACTGATCAACAAAAAATTATAGTTAATAAGTTAGATAAACCACAAGTAGTAAAAAACACAAAGAATGGAATTTATTATGCTAATAACCAAGAATTAAGAGCTGGATTAAATGCAAAAGACAATAACGTAAGAAGTTATGTAATAGCACACGAATATGGACACCATATAGACTATGTATCTAACAAAAGTAGGAATATTGCTTGGTCAGAATCTAATCAAGGTTTTATAGATGCTATAAAAAAAGATAGAAAAAAATTATTTGGAGATAAGTATGATGACTTTAAAATTAGGTATGAGGGAAAAGGAGATGTTGCAGATAAATTATTTGCAAAAATTGGAACTAGAAAAACTAAAAAAGTATATGATAAGAGAAAACCAGATATGTTAATATATCAATATGACGAAACATTTTTAAATGGAGATGGATTTGGAGAAGTAAGTGATATAATTGATGCTTTAATGAGGGGTACTTTTCAAACAACATACCATACTTGGGGGCATGGAGTTAATTATTATAGAAAAAAAGGTAACATAGAGGTAGAAACTTTTGCTAACTTATTTTCTATTAGGCACGATAAAAAGGCTTATGCACTTGCAAAAGAAATTATACCAAACACAGTAAAAGAATTTGAAAAAAGATTAGAAGTATTAGAAAAAATATAGAGGATATAATGGCATTATCAGAAAAAGAAAGATTAGATAAATTACTAAAAGCAAGAACATCAATAGATTTTTATAATTTGTATGAAGAAATATTTGGAGAGGAGTTTCCTATAGTAGCTACAAGAAACCCAGATGAAAAAATAGAAATGATAGCAGAAGCAATACAAACAAACAACAAAGTCAAAGAATTAAAATTAGCAAAAAATACTAAAATATAGATTTTTAAATAAAACTTTGCTATAAATAAATTACAACTGGAGAATATACACATGGATAAACAAATGGAAGAAAACAAAGTAGAACAAACTACGCAAGTTAATGAAGAAGTGCAAACACCTGAAGTAACAGAAAAACCTAATGCTAGAACCTTTAGCCAAGAGGAACTAAATGAGATAGTAGAGAGAAGGTTGCATAAGGAACGTCAAACAATAAACAAAAAAATAGGTGTTGATGATTTAGATTCAGCTATTAATATAGTTAAGGCACAAAAAGAAATAGAAGAGAAACAAAAAATTCAGAAGGGTGAGTTTGAGGAGATACTTAAAACTAAGACGCAAGAATGGAACAAAGAAAAAACTAATTTAGAAGTACAACTCAAAGATATAAAAATAAACAAATCTTTATTATCATCAGCTTCAAAGAACAAAGCTATAAACCCTGACCAAGTGGTAGAGCTATTAAATAGAGATATAAAATTAAATGAATCTGGCAATGTAGAAATACTGGACAAAAACGGATTAGCCAGATATAACAGTAAAGGGGAGCTTTTGACTACTGATGAATTAGTGCAAGAGTTTTTAACACAGAACCCACACTTTGTTTCTGCTACCCCAAGTGGCAGTGGCTCAGTGTCAAATGTGGATAGAGGGGAACTCAACTCCAGTTTTAAAATTGAGGATTTAGATATGAGTAATCCTAAAGACAGAGAGAAATATGCAAAATGGAAGCAAAAGAAAAACTCTCAGCCTAGAGTGATTAATTCATAATTTTTTTTTTAATTTAAAGGAGTTAACATGGCAAACGAAACAACAAGTAGTACTATATCAGAACTCTATACTGAGATAGTAGCAGAAGCATTATTTGTAGCTAATGAGCAATCAATAATGAGAAATTTGGTTAGAAACTACACTATAGCTGGTGGAGGTAAATCAGTAGAAGTACCTATTTACGGAACTGTATCAGCATCAGCAGTTAATGAAGCAACTGACCTATCAAACACAGCAGTAAACCCAACATCTGTAACTATTACAGCTTCAGAAAAAGGTGTTATGACAACACTTACTGACTTGGCAAGAAACTCAGCATCAAGAAATGTTGCTGGAGATATTGGTAAATTATTCGGTGAAGCTATTGCAACAAAGATGGATCAAGATTTGATAGCTTTATTTGATGGATTTTCTACTAGCATAGGTGGTGGTGGAACTGAATTAACTATAGATAATATATTTAAAGCAGTTGCAACACTAAGACAAGCTAAAGTACCAGCACCTTATTATGGTGTTTTTAATCCAAAAGTTATTTATAATGTTAAGAAATCATTAACGAATACTTTTGTAAATCCTAATGGTGGTGATCTACAAAATGAAGCTATGAGAACTGGTTTCATAGGAACTATAGCTGGTGTTCAAATCTTTGAATCTTCAAATGTAGATGGCACAACTGACACAGATAATTGTAAAGGTGGTATATTCTCTCAAGATGCTTTAGGTTTAGCAATGATGCAAGATATCAAGCTAGAAACTCAAAGAGATGCGTCTTTAAGAGCAGACGAGATAGTAGCTACAGCAGTTTATGGAGTTGGTGAACTTCATGATAGTTATGGCATTGAAATGCTTAACGAATCTGTTATTAACTAAATTTAAGGGGGTGGGAAACCACCCCTTTTCATTAGGAGATTAAAATGAGTACAGTAAAATTAGAAAGAGATGGAAAAGTAATTGTAAGAACAAAAACCGATTACGAATATAATATAACAAGGTATGAAACCAGAGGTTTTAAATTAGTTTCAGATGCACCAGAAAAGAAAAAAGCTGAACCAGTTGCAGAAAAACCAAAAGCAAAACCAAAAAAGAAAGCTAAATAATGGCTACGACTGAATTTGCTGTAGCAAACACAAACTTGCAAAAGATACAGCCTGATATATTAGGTTTTGGTATTGCTGATTTTGGCGACCAGTTACAATTTGCAGAAAATGATGTACTAAGAAGAATTAGAGAGGAATGGTGGGAAAGATATAGACATCAAGTTAGATACAAAGATATTACAAAAGTAACATCAGTTGAAATTACTAACAGCAAACTAACAAACGCACAATGGACACAATCAGTAGTATATTTAGCACTATGGAAATATGTATACCCTATATTAACTAAATGGCGAGACCCTGATACTGGAGAGGGAAAAGATACATTCCAAGTACAAATAGATTTCTATAGAGAAAGATATGAAGAAGAATTTCAAGCTATACTAAGAGATGGTGTGGAGTATGATGAGGATAGTTCAGGCTCAGTTAGTGATTCAGAAAAAGAACCAATTCATCATTTAAGATTAGTGAGATAATGGAAGTAAAAGTAAAAGTTAATAGCATTAATGTTGTAAACGAACTAAAAAGAATAACTAGAAAACAACAGCCAGTAATTGAAAAGGCATTAAATAAAGTTTCTAATATGGCAGTATTTATGATTACTAAAAGAACTCAGAGTGGAAATTTACCAGACGGAGGAAAAATGATTCCTTATGCAAAATCTACAGTTAAAAACAGAAAGAAAAGAGGTAGACAGACTGGTTTTGTAGATTTAACCGATTCAAAACAAATGTTTAGAAGTCTAACTTATGAAATTAAAGGATTAAGAAGTTCTTTATTTTTTAGAGGTCAAGATCAAAATAAAAAAGCATCATATCACGATATATTTGGAGTTGGAAAAAAGAAAACAGTAAGACCATTCTTTTCTATTGGAAACAAAGAAGAAGATAAAATAAGGCAAGAGTTTGCATCAACCTATTTCAAAGCATTGAAGATATGAGTAAAAGAGAAAACATAGCTAGTGATATCATTACTAAACTTGATGCAGTAACTAGCCCTATAGAATTTAAAAAGATAACTAGAGAACCTTTTGAAGTAGAAGAACTATCAGATGCACAGTTCCCAGCTTTATTTGTGCAATCAGGAGATGAATCAAGAGAAGCATCTAGCATGGGTGATACTGGTGCTGGTAGTTATAGAGGTTCTATTGACTTTCTTATAGTAGCTTTTGGTAAAGGAACAACAAGCAATATAGACACAGTAAGAAATCAATTAATAGAAGTAGTTGAAGAAACTCTAGATAATGATATAACTAGAAATGGAAACGCTTTAGATACGCAAATAGTCGAAGCATCAACAGATGAGGGAACAATATACCCTTATGGTGGTGTTAGAATAACTGCAAGAGTAATTTATGAATTTACAAGAGGGAGTGCATAATGGC
>Ga0181390_1000824_pt1 | contig 14097 bp, 11 predicted proteins | sample 13SPOviralmetaG_FD_130085 | JGI IMG/M metagenome (GOLD analysis project Ga0181390, IMG submission 130085) | Marine viral communities from the oligotrophic San Pedro Time Series (SPOT) site, San Pedro Channel, CA, USA - 13 SPOT_SRF_2010-07-21 | ecosystem: Environmental > Aquatic > Marine > Strait...
ATCATTTGATCTTTTTGTTTTAATTCATGTTGATGTTTTTCTTCAAGGAATTGAATTCTGGTATCTGATTTATCACATTGAATTCTCAAATCATTAATTTTCTCCCTGTATTGGTCTTCTAGATCTTGTAGTTCTTCCTTATGTTCAGAAGCAGTAATATATCCTTTACCTTCTTTTATGTTTTCGATTTGTTGTTCTAGTTCTTGTTGATCTTGAACATATCCATTTATTAATGTTTTCAATGATTTCATTCTATAACGAGGACCACTATCTGTTTCTTCTGGTTTCAATGCTGATAAAAATACATTAATTAATGATTCAGATAAAATACTAATCATTCCATCAGATTTGTATTCTCTACCAGATGCTCTTGACATTTGAGATCTGAAATATTCAGCCTTCTCTTTTGTCATCTTATCATTCAATAACAATAATAATATTGAAGCATCTACTTTCGTCATGGGTTTGTCGTGAGGATATTTATTTTTACAATAGTGACAGAAGGATTCAAGATCATAAAGATTCTTCTTTTGTTGCGATGCAACCACCTGATTTGCTTTGCCACTCATATATTACATTAGATATTACTTTTTAAATAGTTTAATTTTCTAGATTTTTAAACACTAATATCAAGGGTTAATAAAATAATGTTAAAATAATGTTATTTTAGTGTCAAAGAATTCAAAATAGTGGTAGTAATCCAAGAAATTAATATGGCGGGTATAAAAGTGTTTAGGATCCCCCCCCCTATAGGGGGTTTTGAAAACGAAATACAAACTATTGGATTAATACCACTATTTGAAACTTTTTTGAACTATTTTGACATTTTTGAATATCCTGATAAATCCTTTAAATGATTCATAATTTTGATATAATCATTCTCTGGAATTTTCAATTTGTTATCATAGATAATTTCGCTGATTGATAGCAAATGTAATTGTTCTTTTGATTTAGATTTGACTAATCTAGTAGGTTTAGAAGATATCTTTTTAAATTTTGAATTACGTTCAAGACAATCATTTAAATAATTGCAATAGGATTGATTTCTGTCCATTTGAATAAGATATCAAATATTTAATTTTTGGAATTAGAACTAAAATCGAAAACATCAGATTCTTTAACTTCTTTGTTTTTTTTAAGGGAACCCTCTACATCGATGACATTTCCTACTAAATTTATTTTTCCAACTGTTGCTCTTCCCGTGTCAACAACACCTGTTTTGATTTTCAATTTTTTAGGTCTAGATTTTGATTTTGATTTTTTAGAAGATATCTTTTTAGGCATCACTATTTATAATTTTAATAAATTAAATTATTTTGATTGGTCATATTATAAATAATGAGTTTAATAATTACCTCTTCGTTGGAGTCAAGTAATCTAAATGAACCTTATCAGTATAGAAATAACATAAGGAATCCATTAACAATTAAAAAGAATTCTCAAATAGCTGTTGAATCAGTTAAAATTGAAAGATCAGATTTATTAGATTATGCCAATCCTGTTAAAACATTTTTTTGGTTTGGTGAAAGATTAGAAACGAATGCTTCTTATGATGAAGCCATATCATATATTATCCCTGAAAGAAATACTATAAAAAATTCATTATCACCATTAGATTTTGCAGAAGAATTTCAAAATAATGTGTTGAAACCGGCATTTTCATTACATCCTGAAATCAAATCGAATTCTAGTATTACTATGAAAGCTGTTTATGATTCTGGAAAATTGTCTGGATTTGAATACAAGATTCCTCAATTTGCTAACCCTGATGCTTCATCAATTATTCCCCCTGATGATACACCACTTCAATTTACACTCGGATCTGCATCATATAGTGGTGGTGAGATTGAAGCAACATCTGATAATACACATGTTCAGTTACAACCAAATGGTGACCAAGGTGGTCCATTATCTCTACATAATGGTTCCCTAACCTTTTCATCAATTACTGTTAATGATACATTTGTATGTGGTTTAGCAAGACCAATTGTTGATGATGATGATGGTGACCCATTTGAATCTTTTTCAGGATTTGAACCTCCTCTTGGTTTAGGTGATTTAGATACAGATTTTTATGATTATGCTGTTGAAATAACAGATGCTGGTGGTATCCGTGCCTATCACTCTGTTCCTCATATTCAACCAGGAGCAGGAACTAATCAACAAGAACCTACAAAGTTAGGATTGAGAGAAATCATTTACTATCAAAAAAATAATGGATCATTCAAATCTAATAATGGATCGAATTCATCCTTTGCCACAGGTACTCCAATCCCATCTGCATCTCTTGGTGATATTACATTTGAAGCAGTAGGTGAAAAAATGAAGATATCTGTATCAGGTAAAACACTCGTAGAAGTTGTTAAAGTCAATGCTTCAACAAAAGATCAAATACCAAAACCTATTGGACAAACGTGTTGGAAGATGTATCCTACTGTTACCTTGGCAACTGAAAGTGATAGTTGTAATATAACAAATTATACTACCAGAACAAGTACAGATCTCCATGATAATGATCCTACAAATAATTGGGTTTCGAAATGTTTATTTCAACATAATGGATACACAGTGAATGATGATGGAACAATTACAGATTTTACAGAAGAACCTGCTTGGCTCAATGCCCAAGAATGGCCAAAAACAATTGATTTCAAGGATTGTTACCAACCATACCAACCACTAGATGATGATTTACCAGGTTCTTTTTATCGTGGTGATACCGTCAGAGATTACAAAGGTCTTCAAAATAATAATATTCAAGATTATGAAAATATTTTTATTATGGGACAATCTGATAGATATGTCAAGGCACCTTCCTATGTAAATGATCCTAATTCGGCTAAAACATTAGGTTTCACTAATTTATCAATTAATTCTGATTCAGGTATGATACACACTGGTGGTTACCACGGCGCATCCTTTGTTTCCGCATCAAGACCAATAACCACATCGGCTCAATCAACATTTGTAAGAGTTCCAACCCTCACTCATGAAACATATAATTTTTTCACAGGTAATCCTTCGAAAATATTATTCCAATTACCAAAGTTTGATAATACAGGTAATGAGTCCGGTGCCTTATATTATCAAAACAATGATAAATCATTTATTGATTTAAATAATACCACTGATATTAGAGTCACTGATTTAGATGTTCACTTTGTTAGAAAGAATGAAAAATTTGCCACAGACCTAACAGGTTCATCAGAAGTTGTCTTTGTAATTAGAGAGAAGGCATCTATGTAAAATCAAAATCTTCTTGATCTTGCTCCCAACGTCTTACAAACATTAATAAATTAACATCCCATTCTTCTCCATTACAAAATGTTTCAGCATAAAAATCAAATTCATCCAATAATAGTTTTTTGAATATGATTGTTCTCATCTGTTTTTTTTTCATATACCTTTCCTTTTTGTATGTATTAAATATTTTCAATTGTAAATCCAAAGGAAGTTCTTTATAGATATCCATAATCTATCTTTTAATCTATCTTTTTAAATTTTTTTATTTTCCTTATTATAACGAACATAATGAGTAATGTGCTTCCGATAATAAAAATGCCTGCGAAAGAACCTGAACCAGCACCAGAACCTATGCTAGAAAATCCTGATGGTGATAAAGATTTAATTGATAAAATTCAAGAATCAATTGATACCAAATCTGATGATGAAGAAGATATCATCAACATTGAACCACGTAATATACCTGATGAAGAAGATGTCTTTACAAATCCACCATCAATTAAACCAATTGTTCAACCAATTGTTCAAGATGAACCTGAACCACCAACAGAATTCCAACCAAAAGGAAAACGTAAATATGTTAGAAAGGCTCCTATGTCGGAGAAGCAAAAGGCACATTTGGAAAGGATTAGAAAAATAGCAGCCGAAAAAAAGAGAATCAAAAGGGAAGAAAAAGAAGAACAAAAGGCACAAGATAAATTATTATTACAACAAAAGAAACAGGAAGAACAAGAGAGAAGAGAAGAACAAAAAAGATTAAAAGAAGAAAAGAAAATACAAGATGAAGTTAATAAACGATTAAATAAAACCGAACCTGAACAAAATCAAAAAAGTCAAAGGGGTACCCCACAAAATTATTTCACTAAGGAAGATATGGAAAATGCCATGTTATCGGCTATCACCAGTTATGATGCTGTTCGTAAAAAACAAAAACAAGAAAAAAAGGAACGATTAGAAAAAGAAGCAAGAGAAGCACAAATGAGAAAAACATTGGAAAATGCCATTCGTCCACCCCAGGTTCAAAATGACCCATGGAGAAGTTATTTTACATAAATAAAAAATAAATCTAATTATTAATAAATAATGGAATCTAAACCACCGAAAATCCTACCAGTGAAACCTTTACCAAAACCTAAACCAAAAAAGTTTTTACATCCAAATTTGCCTGATCTACCGTGTATAATGACGATCGTGGCTCCGACAAAAAGCGGAAAAACGGTGCTTTTATCAAATCTGCTCTTACGAGATGATTTTTATAAAGATATTCATGATAATGTTACCATCATGTCGAATACAATTGAACAAGATGAAACGGGACGATTCCTTAGACAAGCATGCGAAACATACACTGGTTATGATGATAATGTATTAGCAGGATTAATTGAAAATCAAAAACAATTTGACGATGAATCTAGACCATTTATTGGATTAATTTTTGATGATATCTTAGGTTCTGTTAAAAGAAATTCATATTTAAATCATTTAGTTACAAGGTCAAGACATTATGGTGTTGGTATGTTAGCAATGAGTGTTCAATCATTTAAATCATTAGGACCGGTAATCAGAAATAATACCAATGCATTCATTTGTATGAATCTTCAAAACATGTCAGAAATGGATAAAATTAGTGCCGAGTATAGTGGTATGTACGGGGGAGACGAAAAGTTTAGAAAGATATATGCCAAAGCAACAGAACAACGATATGATTTCCTTTACCTCGATTTACAATCTAATCCTGCTAGGGCATTCCGTAATTTTGAAGAACAATTAGCGGAAGGTGATAAATTATTATTTGATGGACCTGTTCAAGATAATGTTCCTCAATAATTACCTCTTAGCACAAAGGTGTTTGTGAAATACATTCCAATGTGTATAACAGCCCCATATCTTCCAATATTCTTCCCTTTCATCATCATTCATATTTTCCCATTGTTTTGATTTCATTTTATTGTGATAAATTGTATCACAAAAATTAATTGTATTTTTTGAATTTTTTGGAGATATCTTTAAAGCATTACTAAAATGTTCCCTGTTACAAATAAATACACGTTCACTCCAACCGTGTGTTTGAATGTATGGATCAGGAAACATATCTCCAAAACCTTGAAACCAATGATGATCATTTTCTAATGATAATTGTTTATGTGGAAAATTTAATAATTTGATATCCTTACTTATCATATCAACTAATATTTTACCAAGATTCATTTGATCAACAATAGCATCATCTTGTATGACGAATAAATAATCTGCATCACTATGATCACAAATAAATTCCATTGATCTTCTAAAATATTGATTTGTTTCAAAATGAATGGTACAAAAATCAGGATATTGTTTTTTTAAATTCATTTGATACCAATTATAATTTTCAATAAATCCAATAAATTTATCTTCTGGTGGTCCATCTAATAGAATGTATTTTTTTTGGAAGATATCTTTGTAAGGCATAACACTGTTAATAACTTTATGAATCATATTTTCATCTTTTATGATAGCACCACAAACAACTAAATCAACACTCATTTATTAATTAAGAGAAAAAAAATAAAATAATTATTATTTCATAAATATGAGTGGTCTCTATGGATATTCTGATGCGTTATCACAAGGTTCGGCATTTAATGCTCGTGTAAAAAATTACAATGATGGTGTGCTCCTAGCAAATCAAAATGCTATAACTGAACACGGTATATTAGTAAAAGGTCAAAAGAAAAAGGTAGCAGATGATACTCTTAGAGAAAGAGAAGATGGTGCCGAATATGCTGTTATGGATACAAAAAGTTTTCTTACTGCGGGAGCAGGTGTTGGAGAACTATATAGTGGTGTTAAGAAATCAGGTGTAGCAGGATATATATCAGATTCCACCAAAGGAAGATTAAATACAATACAAAACACTACAAGACAAGCACTTGCTAACAAACCAAAACCTCCTCCTGTTACAATGGAATTGGGTGAAGCTAATGATGATGGTACGTATGGAGATGCATTAGTTCAAGCAGGAGATGCAGGAGAAAATGCTGCTAAGGCAGGTGAAGAAACAATTGAATCCTCTGGTATGGGAACAGGACTCATTAAAGGTGGTCTCAAATTGGCAAGTCGTGGTGCTATTGGTGACGCAGGATTAACAGTCTTATCAGAAGTGGGTGGCAAGGTTCTAGGAGATTTTAGTGGTGGAAAAGATATCGTGAAAAGTTTTGCCAATTTATACAATGGTTCAGGAATCTTTGCTGGTGAAAGCACCGCAGATAAATTTACAGAAGTTGGTGCTGCTGCTGATCTAGTAGGAACAATATTTCCTCCTGCCGAAATTGTTGGTGGTGTCTTAGGATTGGTTGGTGGTGCTATCGATACATGGGATGATATTAAAGCTGATATGGATAAAAAGAGTGATGATTCTAAAAACATACCTCCTCCCAAACAAACAGCAATAAAAGTATCACCTGCTTTCTCTCAAATGGGTCTTGTTGCCTCTGCTCCTATTTCTGCAAAACAATCAATTACGGGATCATAATTTTGTTTTTAGAATTAATTAAATTAATTTTTTTTACTAGTTCATATTATAATAATATGAGTTCCTTCTTCGCATCCTCAGATAAAATTAAAGTTGGTCAAACATCTGTTTCGGTTCCAGCCGAGAATGGTCTTGATTACAGACCAGGTGGTAAAATTGACATTTATGTTCCTCCTACTTCCAAATTTGTTGATTTATCCCAATCCAAATTAAAATTAAATGTATCTCTTGCCCTTCCATCGGGTGACAATAACAAAATGCGTCTTCAATTAGACCCAAAGATCGGATTACACTCATTAATCAGATCCATTAGAATTTTTTCAGGTCGCAAGACCGTATTGCTAGAAGAGATAGAAGGTTATGATATTTTAACTGCTCTCCGATTTGATTATGAAACCAATGATAATCTTAAATCGAAAAGGGCATTAACAGAAGGATCTGTTCAATATGATCCTGCCTGCCGTTCAACCCTCGGGTCTCTCAAAACCACTGGTGGTAATTGTTTCTCTAACCCATATTTTGCTAAGGTTCCTACGGTAAACCCAACTCTTTCAACTTCCTTTGCATCGAGTGATGTTGATTATGATTTCCATGTTGCCAAGGGTGAACTTCATCTCAACACAGGTCTCTTCCGTAATGAAGCTGTTTTCCCGGCTCTATTAACGGATGGCCTGTTCATTGAAATCCTTTTACAAGATTCCAAAAAGGTCTTCCGTGGTTTAGATTCAACCAATCGTAATAGACGTCTTCATTTAAATCCTGTATTCCATTCGGTAAATGGTAGTGATCTCGCAGCAGGTTCTGCCTCGTGGTTAAGTGGTTCTGAACAAAAATCATTTTATTTATCTCGTGATAATAACCAAACCTCCACTCAGGTCTGCCCATTAGTTGTTGGTGAAAAAATTACCTTCGTCAGTGATACGGATACATTAACGGTAAATGGTAGTGTAGGAACAATTGCCTCAATTGCACAAGATACAGCAGCAACACTTGGTAATAGTAAAACTAAAATTACATTATCTGCTAGTATCACTAATAATACGGGAACTGATTGGAATCGTAAATCAAATAAATTTTTTGTTGTATCAAATACCACTGAAAGTGCCACAACAGGATATGATCCAACATACACCATATCGGATGTTGAATTATTAGTTGAACAGATAGAAGTTCCACCAGGATATGAACAATCAATGATGAATATGATGAAGGAAGGTGGCACAATGAATTATGATTATCGTACATTTACTAATTACAGATATTCTCAATTATCTGGTGATAATGTTGCTAATATTCGTCTCCCATTAATTGAATCTCGTGCCACATCTATCCTTTGTGTTCCAACAGATGCTACTTCATACAGTGCTAGATCAATGATATCTTGTTCAGACACCTATGTTGAATTTGTAGATTCACAAGATAAAACTACTCGTTCATCAAGAAGTGGTTTAGTTGGTATCTGTGATAATTTACAAGACTATCAATTTATCTATGATGGCAAGATTAATCCTTCCCGTAAGGTTGATACCTCCAAGATTGCTGCTAAGGATTCTATCTCCCAACAGTGGTGTATTGAAGCCGAGAAGTCTCTTGCCATGGCAGATATTGAACCACTATCGTTTATGGCTTTCCAAGAAAATTTCTTTATTGGCAGAGCCCTTGCCCTCGGTAAGAATGCTGTATATGATGCTCGTGGTAAAGATTTCAATTTACAGGTTGAATACACAGGTACCGCACAGGATAAGCCCAAGTTATGGAACAACTTCGTAAGCCATCTCCGTTCATTAGAAATCAAAAATGGTGGTTTGATGGTAATGAGATAAAGATAGATATCTTTTAAATTTTAAATTATTAATAAATTTTTTTTTGATTGATATTCATATAATAATAAAAATGAGTGTTTCGAATATGAATGTTGAAATTGTCCCGAGCAATGTACCAGCGAACGGTAGCATCTCTTACAGAGATGGTAATCCCGTCATCCAATTTATAATCGGTGAGCAAGACAGAATGCTTTTAGGCAACTCTGTAAGATTCACCGGTAAATTCCGTGCCCTTTTATCTAGTGCCTCTTCTTCGGTTAGTGATGTATCTAAACTTGCCATGAGTGAAAAATTAGGTGTGTACTCGTGTATTGATACCCTCACTATCAAATCTCAAAGAACTGGTCAGACCATAGAATCAATTCGTCACTACAATCGATTCCTTTCTTCGTATCTCCCTGTTACCACATCGGAACAGGATAATATGGGTCACACGTATGAAACGGCATTAACTCTTCCAAGTTATGCTGCTTTTCAAGAATCTGTTATTAATATTCCATCGTCTTCGAGCACTATGAATCATTTCTGTATGCCACTACCCTGTGGTCTTCTAAATGGTGGTCAACCACTACCCCTTATGGCAGAAGCAGTAGGTGGTCTTATCATAGAAATAAATCTTTCTCCTGACCAACAGGTCTTCCACACCCAGGGTGATACTGATAATGCTTCATACACGGATTCATTCTATGAATTCAAGGATGTATCTCTTGTAGCAGAATTAATGGAGCCTGATGCTCAATCCATTCAAAGATTAAAATCTCAACCCTCTGGCACCTATGAATACAATAGTATCTCTTCGTATTATCAAACGATTAATTCTGGTAATGGTATTATTAATTTCCAATTAGGTTTATCAAGAGTCCTTGGTGTATTTGCTAATATTGTTCCTGCTAGTCATATTAATAATCTGTTATTTGATGGTCTTGCTACCCTCTATCCTACTAATAGTGGTGGTGGATCGGCAGATATCAGTGAATTATTCTTTACCAGAAATGGTGTTAAATTTCCCATTGATTACAATATTAATACTCTTCAACAGAAGAATTCATCAAATACCACTGCTGATTCTCAAATAGTTGAAAACTATATGAATGCTGTTATGAAATTTGGAGATATCACTAGAACATCTCTTCGTCCACAAAATGTTAGATTATCGGATGATGCTAGATTTGATAAGGATTTCGCATTTGGTGGATGTGGTTTTGGTCTTGGTGTTGCCTATGATAGTATCTCTGATCAAGGTGTTGACTTTTCGAATGTTAACTTCGGAATTAACATGGCATTGGATTTGGATACCGATTTTGCACAGGCATTCTTCGTGTTTGTCCATGCTAAAAATACTCTCGTGTTTGGACCACAGGGTCTGCAAGTGCTCAGCTAAATTAATAAAAATAAATTTTTTATTTTAAATTTTTTTAATTGTTTCATTATAAATAAAAATAATGGAAGGATCCACTGCCCCTCAAGATGCTACCCCTGTCGCCGATACTATGGTTGAACGTGCCCCAGTTCAGCCGAATGTCCCTGATCTGTTACGTGTTTCCCCTATGCAGACAAGTACTGCCACGGATGTTGAGACATCGATACTCGACCCTGCCGTAAGAAGTGATTCATTTTGCCGATTTGTTTTCTTAAATAAAGGTATTTTACATTCTCATTCAAAAGTTACATTTGCTGTTAACACAGATTCAAATGAAAGATTCTTTCCCATTGGTGTTGGTGTTGCTTCTCTTATTCAAAGAGCAGCTCTCAAAATTGGAACTAAAACTATTCAAGAGATTGATGGATACAATTACCTCACTGCCTATAAATCATTATTTATTTCGAATGAACATCAGTTAGAACGTGAACAGGTTCAATCTGGTCGTGTTATAGCTCATGAATTCCGATATGATGATGCGGGGTCTAGCACTGGTGGTGCGGATAGTAACACAAAGGCATTCACCTATGGTTTATCGAATGGTCGTGAATACAATGGTGATGTTGGTGCTACCAAAGATTTAACTACTCCTGACTGGGCAGATCTAGCAGGTAAACCTGTTTTCCAAATTGCTCTTTCGGATTTATTCCCAATGTTAAAACAGACACAGCTCCCTCTCTACATGATGCGTGAACAGGTATCGGTTGAATTAACATTTGAACCTGATGCCACCAGTCGTATTTGCCAACGTAGTGGTGTCGCTAGCAGCACCCCTACCATTAACACGGATGAATTAAAATTAATTGCTGATTACATTTATTATCCTCAGGAAATGATGGATGCATATGCTCAACAGAACAGCACCATATCAATTACTCATTTTGATTATCGTCATAGTAAATTATCAATCTCTGCTACCTCAACCTCTGGAACCACTCAAATTAGAAATCTTGGTGGTGCGGGTCGTATTGTTACTAAGGTTATCACTGGTGTTCAGGCAGATAGTGCTAGTGATGCTAGTATCCTTAATCAGTACCATGCTATTGCTCCTGAAAGGCATTATTCATTCGGTCAAGCACCTTCGTCAGGAAATAATAACGGTTCATTAACGGTAAATATCAAATACAATGATAGATTCTTATATCCTATTGATGTGACTAATCCTGCCCGTCAATTCCATAACACTGCTCAGGCAGAAGGTATGGTTCCATTTGTAACTCGTGAAGAATATTCGGCAGAAGGTGTTGCCCTTACGACTGATACATTTGAAGGATATGATCAAAACACGGGTGATGCCGCGGATGAAAAGGGTGTCCTAGGTAGATTCAATTGGTTATCATATCGTCTAAACCGTAATGAAAGAATTAACAGCCGGGGTATTGAATACTTCTGGAAATATGAAGGTTTAAATAATTCTGGTGCATACACACAAAGAACTTGGTTAGAACTCGCAAAGGCAACAACCATCTCTGGTGGTTATGCTTCGACAACATTTATGTAAAGATATCTTCTAACGACAAACTGTAAATAACATTTTGTAAATTAATTTTTTTTAAATTCATATAATATAAATATGAGTCAGGGACCTACCCCGTATAGTCAAACAATATTATTGGATGCTAACAGGAGATCTTCTGTTGAGTTTTCTGCTAGTAATTTAGCAGATACAAACACTGCTCTTTGGACAAATCAGGTTTCATCAGGTATTACATTAGATATTGGAGATCAGATATCGATTCAATCGGCACACATAGCCCAACGTGGGGCAGGTGGAGATATCATTGAATTTGCTGGTAAAGTATTAGGACAAAAAAATATTTCATATACAAAATCCACTGTTTCAGATTTTACTGATGTTGGTGTTTATACAATAGAAAGGGATGATGATAGTTTTGTACATAGGATTCAAAGAAATCCTAATGGTTTTTCCTATGAACATTGTGAAACAGTAACAGAAGAAATACAAGAAAAAGATAATGAAGCATCAGTAGTGATTTCATATTATAAAAATGCTAATGGTGAAAATTATATTACATTACCTCGTAATCATGGAAGTGCTTCTGGACAGGTTGGTAATACTTATACATCCCCAACCACTTCGGAAGGACAATGGGCTGTCCCGGATGGATATCCGGTAGGAGCAAATGTTATGGTTCAATCGGCATCACATGTCTTTGAAGATGATTTTCAGATAGCAGAAGGTAAAAATGTTTCAGATAGTGATTGTAAATTTAGAAAGGTTAGAAATGATAATTCAAGATTTACATTATTTAAACAAAAAAGAATCGTATGGAATTCAGGTGATGTATCAAATGCCTCGGCATCAGAATATGTATTGAATTCAAAAGTATTAACAGATCTTAGTGTTCCGAATAATGCTAAATGTGATCCTGCATTACATGAATATGTCTTGTATAAAGAAAAAAAGGTAGTTCAAATCCCACAAGGTTATAATTCACCTGCTAATGTTGCCGCAGAAGTAACAAATTTTCTAACAACAACTGATGAACCTAAATTTATCAATGAAAGAGATTCTAAGGCACGAGAAAATAGTGTTATTGTTAATTCAACATTAAATAAAGCATTTCCTTGTACTAATTATACATTATTAGGTGGAGAGTTCAATAGAGCATATTTTAATTCGAATCGACTGACGGAAGGTTATGTTGGTGCTCCTGGTCCTCCATCTACTAACAGTGCTGGCTCAGGTGGTGGTGCCGAAAATTTGGCAACACAATATTTAAATTCGTATGCCTACGTAGGTTTTAAAAGACCAGAAATAGTAGAAGCAGGAAGACATCTTCCTTATAATGGATATGAATTGATATCAGAACAAGCACAAACTAATGCTTCATCAGCCACGATAGATACATCGATTGAATGGAATGAAGAAAATTTATTAATGTTAAAGACATTATTTGATACACAGACATTATATCCAGATTTAATTCGTGGTGGTTTAACAAACGGAAGAACTAATTATTCTGCTAGTGTTAATCCTACAAGTGCCTCTTTGGGTGCATCCTTTGCCGAAGAAGCTAGATTTTTACATTTAGATTTGAAAAAGGTTAGTTCTGGTTTTTATCCAGTGGGATCTGATATGTATAATGTATCTCATTCTACAAATAATATAAACCTTCCTCCCCTATCAAATGCATCGGATTTATCATCTGTTCCATTATTTTTTGCATATAATAATAATTCGTCACATCTTACAAGTAATGATACAGATGGTGAAAATTATTCTGTTTTAGCATATGGATTTGCTAAAAAAAATACTATTTTGGGACCTACCCAACCCTGTATTAGTTTTTTGACAGAACAAATAGGTGGTATTCCTGAATCATATTATCAAGAACAAGGTGGTATCCTAGAAGAATTTACAAAACTAGGTTATGATTATCATTTCAATGCTTATGGTAATGCGGCGATAATATTATCATCAGGATTTGCTCCTGTTCAATATTATGGTTATCAATCGTTTGCTGGTGGTACTCTAATAAGAAATGTTTATGTAGGATCAAATAATCCAGCATTTCAATGGAATGAATTAGCATCAAGATTTGAATTTGAAAATTTACATACGGCAGAAAAGGTCGGTAATTTTTACAATGCTGGTGATCCTGATCCAACTACTGTATTTGGTCCTCCTCCAACGGACCAAGCAGTTCAAGATTGTTATAAATTAGATAAACAATTACACTACACGACCTGGTCTCCATCAATGTTTCCATATTCAGTAATTACAACCTCAGGAAGTAAAGCAGATCAAAAATCATTTCCAAAAATTAATTCAAATCTTGAATTCGATATTTTTTATGATAGTCAATGTGGGGTAACATTAGAAGATATGGGATATAGTCAAAAAAATTGGGATCAGGGTTTATGGGGAATCGTTGGATATGATTATAATCAATTCAATGCAGAAGGACCAGATATTCAAAACAGATTGATAAAATATCAAGATGATACAAGGAATGTTGTTGCTATGACTACAAATGCAGATATTAGTTCTGTTGATAGTCAGACATACTCAACAAATGTATGGTCAACGAATCTGTATTCCCAACAGCCCAATTCACAAATCAATTATTTTA
>Ga0181390_1000827_pt1 | contig 14064 bp, 18 predicted proteins | sample 13SPOviralmetaG_FD_130085 | JGI IMG/M metagenome (GOLD analysis project Ga0181390, IMG submission 130085) | Marine viral communities from the oligotrophic San Pedro Time Series (SPOT) site, San Pedro Channel, CA, USA - 13 SPOT_SRF_2010-07-21 | ecosystem: Environmental > Aquatic > Marine > Strait...
GGATGTCTATCCCCTGCATGAATGTAAAAAAAAATCAATTCAGCAAATCCAAATAATGACAAAAATTCTAACCGATAGAGGCGGAACCAAATTTGGCGCCACCGTTGCAGCAATCGCCAGAGAGTGGAAGTGCCACAGCGGCACCATCAGCAGATATACCCAATATCCAGACTGCCCCCAACCGACCAAAGGCAAAGGCTGGGATCTGCGTGCACTCAGGGATTATATAGTGGCCAACCACCGGCCCAATCATCGCTTGCTTGGATCGATGGCTGCATCGCTCGGTGATGAAGCAGACAATGCTATACCAGACAGCGAGGCCAAAGCCATCTCCAAGCTATCATATCGCGCCCGGATTGAGAGAGCCAGAGCGATTAAACTTGAGACTGAAGTTGCAGTTTTGAAAGGCGATCTCATTCACATTGATGTTTTTTCATCATTCTTCTCTGATATAGTCCCCAAGACAGTATCAGAGTTGCGGCGGCAGTTAGAGAATGTTTTGCCAGCGATACAGACCGGCATGGATGCATCGGAGATTAGAGAAGTTCACAGGAAGCACGTGGACAAGATTCTTGAGCGTTATGTATCCAGGGCAGAAGAATTTTCAGCCGAAATAGAAAAGAAAAGAGCCACAGCAACCTCTAACCAAGAAGAGGAGACTGGTGGTGCCGACAGCTAATTCACAAGTCAGGCCCGTTGACCATGTGGCTCCTTCAGAGGCCCTTGCAGAGTTTCAACTGCTCCGGCTTCAGCACGAATATTGGTCTCAGTGGATCTCGCCTGATAGAACAGAGTTGCACCTTTGGGCCACAGAAAATATACGCTTGCCACACTCTGCAAGATCAGAAGATTTTGACATCAATATTTCACCGTGGCTCAAATTTCCTGCGCAGTGCATCACCTCCGGAATCGTCAAAGAGCTCACCATTGTAGGTGCAGTTCAGGGTGCCAAAACTACACTCGCTGAAATTGCTATACCATACTGGCTAATCAATGACCCAGGCCCTATCATGTTCAACTCTGATTCCGATCCCAATGCGCATGATTGGAGTGAATCCAGAATGTATCCAACCTTGAAGGCCTCACCAGCCACCCGGAATCACATGGCCAAACTATCGCGCACAGAAACAGCTCGCGCCCACCTCAAGTGGTCACCGGGCGTTTTTGGAATTTTTCAAGGGGCCCACGCCAAGGGCAATCTTCAAGGCAAGTCAATTCGATACCTGATCAATGATGAGCCATGGCTGTATACAAAAGGGCACTTGGCGGAAGCATACAAGCGTGTGACTGCTTTTTGGAACAGCTTTGTGCTGAACATGTCCACGGGGGGCGAGATTGGTGGAGAGCTGGAGGGGCGTGTTGAAATATCTAACCAATACCACTACAATGTCAGGTGCCCAGAATGTGAAAAATTGTTTTACCCTCGATGGAGTCCACCACCAGGCCACAAAGATGACTCAAGCATTTTCGGGGGCATGCGCTGGGATGCTTCTTGCCGTGACTCTAAGACTGGGCGCTGGGATTATAAGAGGCTTGCTGACACAATATTTTACTCCTGCCCAGCTTGTGGATTTAGAATTAAAGACACGCCGCAAAATCGCAGGTTCATGTCCAGGCAGGGAGACTACCAAGAAGTTGTAGGTGGGCAGCACCCGGAGAGAGTGTCATGCCACTACCCTGGCATCGCAATTGACTGGGTGCCATTTTATGTTATGGTTGAGGAGTGGACCAAAGCCATCGCATCAATGCGATATGGGGATGAGACTTTGTTGAAAGAATTTGTGCTCAAGAGGCTTGCTGAGTTTTGGAATCCAGAGAAGCACCGCCCAGTAATAAAATCAGTCACCACAAAGCCCACCCTCAAGCTCAAGACCGGAATGGCTGAGAGAACATATCGAGGAGGCAGTGTTGATCGCCAGTATGGTCACCTTTGGATATTGATACGTGATTGGCACATAGAGAATGGTTGCCAACTAGTGCATTATGAAAAGGTGGAGACTGGAGATGAGGCTGATGCAATTTTTGCGAAATACAAAGTTGACCCAAAGCTGGTTCTTTGTGACGTTGCGAATGACCAAACAAAGGGCCTCCGCATGTGCTCCAAATATGGTTGGACTGCTGTCATGGGATCTTCCCGCAAATCATTTAGCCACACCGAAGGCGATGGCACCCGGGTGCGCAGAATTTATTCACCAATTGAATTGATGGACCCATGGATTGGAACAAGAGATGCAGGGTCAGAGGAAGTTGGGCTCATCCATTTTTCTAAATTCGCCACCATGGACAGGTTGTTTGCCTTGCGCGGAGGTGATGTTGATTATGATTGGAGAGTCCCGGGGGATGTTGATGATGATTATTTCAAGCAGTTAGATTCATGGACATTAGTTGACCGTGTCAACCCTCGGACTGGTGCCCATGATCAGGAGTTCCAGAAAGTTCGCAAGCATGATCACCTTCTTTTGACTGAAGTTTTCCAGATTGTTCTGGCTTCCATCATGGGCGTAATTGGGTCAGAGCGGGTTGACAGAGTTCAAGGTGCAGAAAAATAATATGCCCACTGGTCAAAAAAAGTCTTTATTTTTTAAATAACAACAGGCAGAATACAACATGAGCTATGCTCCAACAGGTTGCTTCAGGCAAGGTTTTACCAAAGATGAAGTCAATCAAATTTTAACCAATGCCAAGGCTGTTTTCATAGAAGATGGTGGTGAGCAGATTGTATCATGGTCAAGCTCAGGCCATCAAGCATCTTCCATATACCCAATAAAGGCTCACGAAATAATTGCTGAGTGCATCTATGCGCTTCAGATTTTAGACCCAGAAAACTATCCAACCGAAACTGACCGCACAGTGGTCGCATTCTCTCAAGCATGAATTTGATTCCAAATTTTGTCCGCAATGCTGCAGCAAGCCTAGCTGTGAAATCACAGGGCCTTTATGAAGCAACTCGGCCAAGCGGCTATTATGATTCAACCCCAGACTTTAATCTGTCTCACGATGAGATGATTGACCTGGCAGATTTAGAAACTATGCGCAGTGCTGGGCGAGAAATATATTCAAATTTTGCATTGGTGGCCGGAGCAGTTCACGAAAGAGCAACCACAGCCACTGGCCAGCATTGGTTGCCAATTTATTATGGGAAAGATGCTGCGTGGGGCAAGCTGGCTACAGAGTGGCTGAAAGAATATTTTAAGGTGCTAGATGCTAGAGGCCAACCCCACACCTTTGTAGGCAACCAGTGGACAGGCAGCAAGAGTCTTGATGTTGATGGTGAGTATTTCATTTTGCCCTTGATCAACAAGGCCACCGGCTGGCCTTCTTTTCAGTATTTGGACGGCCATGCAGTTGGATCTCGATTTATCAATGATGATGATCAGAGATTCCCAGGGCTGAAATTTACTAATGGAATATGGAGAACAAAGTTTGGACGGCCCGTTGCCTACCGATTGCTTGCAGATGACCCGGCTGATGACAGAATCGTTAAAGCAAAAAACATTATCCACGTTTATGATCCAAAGTGGTTTTCTCAGGGCAGAGGAGTCCCATCAATCATCCAGGGCATCTTGGACTGGAAGGATGTGAAGAAGTTCAGAGAAAACACCAAGACAGCTGCCAATGTGTTTTCTTCTCTAACTGTTGTGGAAAAGAATACAGAAGGCAAGGCCGACACAACCCGCGATTATTTCCGCAAACAAGCCACTGGAGAAACTAATGAGACCACTGGAGCAGAAAAGAATCTGGTTGTTGAAAATTACTTGCGTGGCGCCATCCGTTACATAAAATCAGGCGGAGGCAACGACATACAGGCATTCAAATATGACACTCCACCCCACCAGGTTGTCACATTTATCGACTCAATATTGCGGGGTGGATTTTCTGGAATGGATTGGCCCATTGAACAGGCTTATGATATGAGTGGGCTTGGCACAGCCCAAGTTAGAGCCATCACAAACAAGTGCCAGAGATCAACCAACCGCCGGCAGCACACTCTCAATTATCCAGCTGCGCGCAAAATCAAATTTGCTCTTGCTGCTGCAGCCAATGGAGGCTTTTTGCCGACACCGCCAGTGGATTGGTATAAATGGGGGTTTGCTATGCCTCCTAAGATGACAACTGATGCTTATCGGGAAGCTGCCCAAGACAGGGAGGACTACAAGATTGGCTTCATCACCATGAAAGAGATTTTTGCAAAGAGAGGAGAATGGTGGGTGGATCACATTGATCAGGCATTTGATGAAGAGTTATATTTTGATGAAAAGTCTAACGAAACAGGGATTACAGTTGAGCGGGTTCGCATGCTCACCCCTAACGGAAATGCAGTTGAGGAAAAAGATTCACAAGACCAAAAGGACAGCGCCCAAGACAAAAAGGATTCCAAAACCAAACAGATTAAAAAATCATGAGCAAACAATCACAGTCTGACCCATCAATTAGAAATGTTCACAAGATGCACGGTGGATTAGTTCACCGCCTGTTCCACGAGCCACTTGCCATGTCACCAGAATCTATTCCGGAGCTGCTACTTGCACTCACCGATGATAAGGTTGGAGAAACGATGGCCAAGGCTTTTGCACCTGAGCCCAGCGCATCGGTGTCTTTATCCACCCAGTCACAGGGCTATGAAGTCACATCAGATCGGTGGGGCAACCCTTTGCCAAAGCCAACTGCATCTGATGGAATTGCCTACATACCCATATCAGGCACAATCGTAAAAGGTGCAGGCAATTTGGGACGCTGGTATGGCATGTGCGACTTAAACAACCTATCACAATGGATCAGAACTGCAGTGAATGATCCAGAAATCAAAGCACTGGTTTTTGTAACAGATTCCCCTGGCGGATTTACAACTGGTGTCACTGAAATTGCAACAATGATACAGAAGTGCAAAAAACCAACCATGGCTTATACAGAAGGCACCATGGGATCGGCGGCATATTGGATCGGAGGCAGTGCTGATTATGTTTATGGAACACCATCAAGCAATGTCGGATCAATTGGTGCTTTTATTGCCATCCAGGATGCATCCAAATTCTTCGAGCGCATGGGGGTGAAGTTGCATGTTTTCCGATCAGGCGAATACAAAGGCACAGGCATAGATGGCATCACCGATAAGCAAGCAGAGTATTTGCAAGAGCGCGTTGATGCCAATGCAAAAGATTTCAAGCAATCTGTATCTAATAAAAGGCCCTTGATTGATGACAAAGATATGCAAGGCCAATCATATTTCGGAGCTGAAGCTGCACCTCGTGGATTTCTCGCAGGGACAGTGGATGGTCTTGAAGAAGCAGTGACAAAATTTAATAGTCACACCAACTAACCAAACACCACTATGGACAAAAAAAACATGACACTAGAGGAGAAACTTGCTGCTGCTAATGCTGCAAATGCATCTCTTCAAAAGGAAAATGACCAGCTCAAGGCTGCCAATGTTCCTTCCGATACGCCGCCAGCTGATAGCAATAGCAACTCACCTGCGGCCCCACAAGCCAACTCACCTGCGGCCCCAGAGCCACAGGCCAGCCAACCAACGCCCGTTGCAGCAGCACCTGCCCCAACGGAATTAGCTGAAGCAGTTACCACCATGAAAGCACAGGCCAAGAGCATTGCTGATATGGATGCTAAGATTGCAGGCATTGAAGCCACGGTCACAAAACTATCCACACACCTGGCCACGGATGGCGCGGAAAATGACCCGCTTAACACTGGAGGTACAGAAAATGGCAACCGTGCCCCAGAACCAACCCTTGCTGGATTTGCTGCAGCAGAATCTGCCTTTGGCGCTGATGTCAAGGCCCTCGATCTGGATGCCAATGAAGGATAATCCCACAAACAAACAACCCACAAACAAACAAACAAAATGAACAAATTCATTACACTGCTCGATTTGGCCAAGCGCCAAGGAGCATCTGCAGTTGCTGGACTTATTGAAGAAAACACTGATGCCGCACCTGAGTTCTCTCGTGTGCCTGTCAGGACTATCTCCGGAACAACCTACAAAACCAATGTGAGAAAAGAGCTGCCCGCAGTTCAATTCCGCAAGGCAAATGCAGGTGTTGAGACTAGCAAGAGCGAATATGCACAAGACATCGTTCAAACTTTCATAATTGACTCTCAACTTGAAGTTGACAAGGCAGTTGTGCAAGCGGATGAAGAAGGACAAGGTGCCGCTGGCATTCTTGCTGATGAAGCAGCAGGAGTTATGCGCTCACTAATGCTCATGATTGGGACACAGTTCTATTATGGCGAGTCAGCCGATGAGGATGGATTCCAAGGCCTCGAAAATGCTGTGGATTCATCCATGGTTCTTGATGCCACTGGCTCTACTGCTGCCACCGGATCATCCTGCTATGGGGTGCGGTTTGGCCGTCAAGGAGTCAGCTTCATTGCTGGCAAAGGTTCTTCTCTCAAGCTTGGGCGCTGGCGTGAACAGCAGATCACTCGCGATGGCAAGAAACTCACCGCACTTGTGAACAACCTGCAAGGATGGATGGGACTAGCCTTTGGCCACACAAAGTCTGTATGCCGCATCAACAACCTAACTGCCCAAGCCGGCAAAGGTATGACCGATGATCTTGCAGCCACAATGCTGTCGAAGTGCCCTGTGGGGATGAAGCCTGAAGTTTTCTTCATGTCTCCTCGCTCACTTGAGCAGCTACGCAAGTCACGTCAAGCAATTGGCTCCGCTTCTTATTCGCAAGGTGCTGTTGCCCCTCGCCCAACTGAGTTGCATGGGATCCCAATTGTTGAGACAGACTCTATTGTCAACACAGAAGCAATTGTGTAATTGCTCCAACCCTAACCAAAACTGAAAGGACACCACACCATGGAACGTAATATCAAAGACGCAAGTCAAGAACAGGGCATTGCCCTGCCAGCCGCCAATGCAACTGCAACAACACCATCACTTGATCTTGGGTTTGTACCAGGAAGAATCGAGAATGTTGAAGTTGAAGTTTCTGTTGATGCAACCACAGCCTTAGTCGATGCCAAAGACATTGATGTGACTCTGCAGGAGTCAGATGACAACTCTACATTCACGGATGTAGCAGGCATCACCCTCAAGGTCACCGGAGCAGTCGGAAACGGAAATGATGAAGCCAAGGCACAAGTGCGACCATCCCGAGCAACCAAACGATATCTGCGCGCAAGCGTTGCAGTTGAGTCTGGAGCGGGGGATGTTACTGCTGCCAACGCACACATCCGCCTCTTGTTCTAAATCCCCAACCAAATAATTAAATGAGCAGTTGTCCGCATTTCTAACGGATGATGGGCAGCTGCTCTTTTCTTTGCCCCAATCTAATGAGCGCATATTCAAAAAAAATAAAACGCGACATGTCAAAAATATTTGGCAAGTTAGATACCACATTCATGTGGATGGGTGAAGAATATCCTTGCACAGTCACCTACGGTTCAGCAGGCATTGAGGCAGAAGATCTGGGTGGATATTTCCACGAGGCCTCAATCATACTGACTACAACCACAGACCACTTTCCAGAGGATCGCCCGGTTGAAAATGATCTTGTTGAAGTTGCAGAAGCAACTTGGATTATTGATAAAAATCCTGTGGTCATCGCCGGCACCCCTCTTTTGATTTTTCCACTTTCCTCGCCTGATGGCAATGATGAGCAACCACAGGATCTTTTGTCATGACACTGGAGCAAAAACTAACTGACACCCTGGAGGCTTATTTGCTGACCAGTGGGCTTATTTCTGGGCTCGGAGCTGTCATGACACCCTTCTCTGACAGCAAAATTTCATTACCAGCCATTTTTATAAAGGTTGCCAAAGGATCTGAGCTGATACCAAACACAGGCATATTCGAGTGCTCTGTTGATATTGAATTGAGATACCTAGTTGGCAGGTCAAGAAATTCAGCAATGATCCCAATATGGTCAGAAGCCAATCGCCTTTTAACAAGCCAACCATTCAATGATATGCCAATCACGCTTAACAGCATTGGCAATGAAATTTTCATCCACTCATATGAGCTGGGAGAATCCGAACCAACAGCCAGAGATGGTGAGCGCCATTTTACGCTTACCCTCGAAATTGGCTGTGCCAATGTATAACGAATACCATGGACAAAAAACAAACAAAACCAAAAAACAAGAAATCAACCTTGGAGGCGAAACTAGAAACTCTAACTGAAAAGTTGGAAGTGCTAGAAAGTCGTGGGCCAGGGTGGAACAAGGCCAAGGCCCGCACCAGCCTCTACATCGAGCAGGTAAAGGCAGAAATGTCAAAAAAGGCTACAACTAAGAAAGGGGGCAAATAATGAGTGCAAGCGTCATAGGTGTCTCTGCATCAAATTACCAGTATGGGATTGAGTCTGATGAAACAGGCATCAACGTTGCCAGCTTCAGCTGTCGATACTATCCAGAGTTTGATGATAAATTGCCCAACAAGGATGGCCAAACAATCATCCGCGCACGGCCTGACAAATTCTCTAGGGAGATATCAGTGAGCGGAGAAATCAATGGAGCAACAGGCCTAATGGCTCTGGTCCTAACTACTGCAGCAACTATCGCAAATGACACCGGAACATTTGGCACTAGCGGCGGAGACATCTGGCTTGATGAGGCCACAGAGAGCCAAGAGCGCAACGGATTCCGCAGCGCTGACTTTTCTCTGAGTTCAGATCCTGAAATGTCGCACAGCTAATACACACAACCAATTATTACATTATCAATCCAATATATAAAAAAAATTATGAAACAGCAATTACCATATCTGACACGCAACACTGCACTAGCAGTGGTGGCGTTTCTTTTTCGCATACCGATCACCCGCAAGCGCATCTACACACAGTCATTCTTAGAGCAATCTAATCTAACTGCCAAAGAAGCATACCGAAGAAGCCAACTGGGTGAAATTGATTATGCCATACACACCGAGGGCGATGAAACATACACAAAGATCATCAAGGCCTTCAATGATGAAAAATTAAGAATTGAAGATGGCCAAGATGAGACTGAACTTGACTGTGATCCAGAGGTTGCAGCAAGGCTGGCTTGTCGTGTGCTATATGCTCGCAAAAACTTCTTCCGAGATCTTTTTGCACTCATTCCTTTCATCAGAATCCCCATGACGGGGGTTCCAAAAAAGTCTGCACCAGATAATAATGGAGCATACACCGTCACATCGCCCGGGTTCAAAGACGTTAGATTGGATGCCGATTCATCAACCCTCAAACACCTTGGCCTGTAATGAGCGATGTTCAAATACAATTCCCGGATCCAGATTCAACTCTTGATCCAGAAGAAAAAAATACAGAGCCCACTGTGGACCGTGCATATGTTGCTTCTGAGGCGCACACCTTCTGTGGGGAGAAACTCACCGGATGGTCTGGAAGAAGAAGAGCAGCCACATTTGAAATAGGCTTCACCGGGGGAGGATCTGTCATTGATCCAATCCGTGTGATATATTGCTGCTTGGTAGACAACAAAACCATCAACTCAATCTTCCGAGGATCAGTGTCAGCAACTGAGCGATTCTTGCAATGGGCAGAGTCTAATGATTGCCTTGATCCATCTATGGAAAGGTGGCAAGAAGCATTTACCACAGCAGAGCGTATTCTTGAAGAAGTAGAGAAAAGCCAGTTCACAGATCCATCAACCACAGACACAACTGCAAATTCCCCTGGATCGGGAAACTAGATTGGCCATCTGGACTAGCAACATATGAACGCTCAGTCATGGTGGCCTCTAACGGATCAATCACGCACACAGACATTGCTTACACTTTACCATATGCACAGGGCCTTCAGTTAATATGGGATCACAAAATGGGGCAGGGCGAGCAGCTAGTTGCTCTGTGGCCAGACAGCAATTCAGGATCAGCCATAGCAAAAGAAACATTCCACAGCTTATTAGGATGAAAACAACCCTCCAGGTCAACACCAAGCAGATGAGATCAGCACTCAGGTCTTATGCTCGGGTGTCGGCCCGGAAATCCATACCAAGCATCCTTAACCAAAAAACACCATTCGTCATAACACGTGCAATGAAGAATACTCCCAAGACAACTCGAGCTGCTATTGCTTCTGATCTTGGCACACCTTCTTCTCCTAGCAGACTTGCCTTGCGCATCGTCTCTGCGCGTGCAATACGATCTGGCAAAAGATTAAAGAGAGGAGAAGCCAAGAAAAAAGCTGGGGCCATGATACGTGCGCGCATGGGTGCAATACGCTATGTATCACTTGGTTGGCTCAAGCCACTTTCTGTTTGGAGGTCTGTAAAAAAACCTTTGAAATCTAGCTCTCTTGCTGCCAAAGGTGGGTATGGTATTAAAGCCACAGCATTTCGGCACGAGACTAGGTTTGCAAATGCAGCACCAGGCGCTTATCGAGGTGAATCAGCACTAGTTGCAGCAATCAATCAAGAGGCATCATCCACTGCAGAATATGCTCGGAAGAAACTTCAAAAACTAAGTCACAAATACAGAGGCTGATAATCTAACCAAAACAAAACAATGGCAAAAAAATTCGTGCTGGAAGGCATTCTGAGATTAAACAACTCCAAATTCATGGCTGGCATTTCCCGTGCATCTCGATCTGCTGCACGCTTCGGCAAAACTCTTGGCCGCATAGGATTCAGAGCAGTCAAAGCGGGGGCGATTGCTGCCACTGCAGCGGTGACTGCATTCGGAGTTGTAGCGGCCCGAACAATTGCTGGCTTTGGTATGGAAATGTCCAAAGTAAAAGCTCTCACAGGATCAACCGGAAAAGAATTTAAAGACCTAACCAAAAAAGCACGTGACATGGGTGCCACAACGGCTTTTTCTGCTTCAGAGGCTGCAGCAGGAATGGCATTTTTGGCACAAGCAGGATTTGATTCAAATGCAATATTAAAATCCTCAGAACACTTCTTGAACTTGGCAGCAGCAGGTGGACTCGAATTGGCAAATGCCATGGACATTGCATCAAACATAATGACACCCTTTTCAATGAAAGCAGAAGAGGCTGCGAGGGTGGCTGATGTCCTTGCCAAGACCGCCGCCAGCTCTAACACCAATGTGGCTCAGCTCGGAGAAGCATTCAAAAAAGTCGCACCCATATCTTCCCAGCTCGGCATCTCCTTCGAGGAAACTGCGGCAGCCATAGGGCTGCTGGGAAATGCAGGCATACAAGCCAGTGATGCTGGAACTGCTCTGAAAAATATTATGGCACGGCTGGTAAAGCCAACCTCAGAAGTTCAGCAAGGGCTTGCGGCATTGGGTGTGAGTGCAGAGGATGTCAATCCAGCAACACATAGCCTTGCAGAAATCATGTCCACGCTACAAGCTGCAGCTGAAAAGACCGGTGACAGATCTAAGGTGGCCGCCGCAGGGGTGGGCATCTTTGGATTAAGAGCGAATGCCGCAGGGGGCGTGCTCATGAAAGCAAGCAAGTCAATTAGTAAATTCAAAAATGAGTTAGATGAGGCCGATGGATCGGCCAAAAAGATGGCCAAGACCATGATGGACAATCTAGGAGGTGATTTCAAGATTCTGAAAAGCGTATTTGCAGAGTTGCAGCTTGCAATCGGTGAAGGTGGTCTAACGTCTGTGCTACGTGAAGCGGCCAAGTGGGCCACGGGCCTGATGCAGAATTTTATCAACTCTGGAAAGGCCAAGCAGGTGGGCAAGATTATAAGAGATGCAGCTGATGCCTTCCAGGGCGCTTTCACCAACCCAGAACTTCTGATGAACGTTTTGGGATCAGGCCTTAAATTGGCCGTGACAGGGATGATCACCATGATGTATAAAGGTGCAATCAAAACCGGTGAGATTCTCATGGAGTCATTCCTTAAGTTAGGCCAGTGGATGAACAACACATTTGTAGGGGTGGGCACCCTTCTTGGGACTGGATTTGCAGTTGCTGTGGCTGAACTTTCACTGGGACTAATCAACGGCGCCACACATTTCATAGCATTCATACAGGCTGGACTTGAAAAAGCCACCGATGCTCTCATAATAGGCCTGTCAAAGATTCCCGGGTTGGGCAAATTTTTGGGCATAGAAGGATTTGAAAAATCCACAGGATCATTTGCTGATTATTTCAAATCATACAAAGACAGCATAAACAATAGCACAGGAGGCCTAACAGGGGGCATCTCTGAAATTCGAGATGCAGCAGCAACTGCTGCCGCTGAGGCATTAGGCAAGATCCAAGGCAAAGGCACATTCAGCAAGCTGGAAGAATATCTGAAGGGCATAGCCTCTGGAACGTCTTATGAGAGTGCAAGTGATGAATTCAAGAAGGCTGTGGAAGCCCTAACTGCCGCCGGCAAATCTGAAAGAATCTCCAGAGAGAAAGCTGCAGCAGAAAAAGAAAGCGCTGCAGATAAGGCTGGTGGCATTGCATCGAAGCCATCAATCAAGGCTGCAGCCAAGGCCATCAATCAAGGCAGAATAGGAGACAGGGACAAGTGGGGATTTAGGGCAGAAGGAAGAAGAGCAGATGGCAGCTTGAAGCTGCTTGGTGGTGCAAGTTTACAGGGGGCAGGAGGCCTGGGTGGCGGGTCAGAATCTAAGACCGGAGGATATGGAGGTTGGAGATTTGGGGATGCCAAAAAGAAAAAAGCTGCCATTGAAGCAGCAAAGAAAAAAGCAGAAGAAGACAAGTTGCAGATTGAAGCAAATGGATTGCTCAAAGAGCAAAATGTAATATTAAAAACAGCACTAGCAGGATGATCATATACACAGGCAAACAAACAGACACACTACACCTTCAGCCAGGGAAATCTTGGTCAGTATCTGAAGATGGACTTGACATCCTGAGTGAAATTTATTCAGGCCCTTTGACTGCAAAGAGTGCCTGGTTGGATAACCACGAGCTGGGAAGCACTCACGCGGAGTATCCATCAATGTATTTGATTGCCAACCCACATGATGATGGGAGATCTTTTTCAACAGTCCAACTGCAATATATAGGCTTGCGATCTGGTGGCGCTTTGCCTGAATCTCGAATGACCCGCAGATCATCTATCAAGTCTGCATCTATTAGCACAGAAACTCCAGAGATTGCCCACAGGGATGTAACATACATTGCACCAGAGATTGTATGGGCATATGCTACAGATTCTGAAATTCTCAGCCCTCAGCAGAATCCATCTGGCATACCGGATTTGTCTGAAGTAGTTCTGCGTTCAACAATAACTACTGAAGATGGCCAGCGATACCCCGGCATGGCACCGGCTAACCTTGTGGTGGCCCTGACCATGTATCCAGAATGGCGCCACATCAATTTAGAATCTTCAGAAATTAAGCACACACCATTCTGGACCAACCAAGAGGCTTGGGCATATGAATACCCAACAGAATAATAATGGCAATTGAACTTCCACCTCTCCCCAAGATCCCATTTCTCAAAAAGGCTTTGACGCCTCTTTGGGAATATTTAAAGCAGTCACGCATCACAACCGGGCCTGATTTAGACTACAGCGAAAATGGCATCAATGGCATCCTGATAAACGGATCTGCTGGGGGGCAGAATGGATCTGGCTTGTGCCAGTTAGGTGAATATGCCACAGACCCAGACGATGAAGACAAGGTCATCATTAGGCCAGGTTGGCTACATGCACCAAACAAGTCTGTATTGATTGAGCCCACGCCAATAACTCCCACCGCAGGCAATAAGGTCTGGATTGAATGCCCATGGACAGCCACGCTAAATGATGATGATGTTTTAGAGGCCGGAGGAGAGTTGGGCACGCACACCGTATCTGTGGGTGCATCAATCCCTGACAATGACATACCGCATGTTGATAGTTTGACAGGCACCTTGTATGTGCCTATCGGCGCTTGGGATAGTGCACTGGAGTGGATCAGAGAGGGGTGTGGTTCATTTGCTATTTCATTCTGCCCACGAGTGTTTACAATAGAAAGAGGATCAGGAGCCACGGGGAATGATAGTGGGCTGATTACAGATTCAATCATTGAGCAGATACAATCGAACACGGCTGACATAGCGACCAACACCGGTGACATAGCGACCAACACCGGTGACATAGCGACCAACACCGGTGACATAGCGACCAACACCGGTGACATAGCGACCAACACCGGTGACATAGCGACCAACAC
>Ga0181390_1000828_pt1 | contig 14063 bp, 9 predicted proteins | sample 13SPOviralmetaG_FD_130085 | JGI IMG/M metagenome (GOLD analysis project Ga0181390, IMG submission 130085) | Marine viral communities from the oligotrophic San Pedro Time Series (SPOT) site, San Pedro Channel, CA, USA - 13 SPOT_SRF_2010-07-21 | ecosystem: Environmental > Aquatic > Marine > Strait...
AAAGTTGACGGAACTGACATTAGATTATCTGAAGCTCAAAGAAATTTTTATGAGACAGGAACCGATGTCGTAAAAACAATTTCAAATGCAGGTATGTCTGGAACACACACATTAACCCCAGGTTTCTATTATAATGAAGATAAGTGTGAGCGTGACGTTGGTTTGATCATTGATGCTGTTAGAGATGATATGTTATTAGGCACAAACTTTAACTCTGTTTATACTGGCATTTCATATCAACGTGCTAGCGCATACACAACAGTAACGAATACAGATCAAAAAGCACCTACATTGGCTGCAATGTTAGATGTTAAAAGAACATTGTCACAGTTGTCTGACGTTAGCGCATCTGATAAAGCATATCATCGTGTGAGAGCAGCAGTTGATGAGATTATTCACATCTTCGAAGATGGAACAGTCAGTGTAACTGCTCCGGGTGATGGTGTTGCAGATGAATTATTTTTACCCAATACATTAAATGTTACCACTACAACTGTGACAACAAAAGACGATTTAATATCTTCTAAGGATGCTATTGTAGCCAATGTGTTTGGCTATATCGAAGCACAAAGAACTAATGGCAATCCAGATTTTGTTGGGTTGACTAGTACTTCATATCAAACAAAGTGCGGAAGAGATATACGATTTATTGTTGATGCTCTAGCATACGACTTGATGTATAATACAAATACCGCATCAATCAGAGCAGCAGAAAGTTATTTTATAACAACATTCGATGCAAACGGAAATGAATCATCTGTATCGCAATTAGCGACCGGTCAAGCCACTGCAACTATTGCGGCGTATGAGTATATGAGAGATAATGCAATCCCTGCTATAATGTCTTTAAGTGCAGGCGTTGTTAGGACCAGTTTAGAGACGCTTTTAGATTCATTGATGAATATTATAATTACCCATATTCAAAATGGTACTGTCACACAACCTTCAGCATTAGGTACAAGCGGAATTGCAAGTGATTTGATAACAGCGTCAACTCAAATCAATTCACAGAAATCAATAATTCAAACTGATGTGGGATCTAATGTTGACATTTATCGTGTGATACCGCTTGAAAATGTACGTGATAATTTCCTTCCTGATCAAAACGGTGATTTAAGATTCACTGTTGACTTTAAAAAGAGAAGTTTAATCGCAGCGAGTTCGATGACATTTGAATATGTAGGTACAGGCACAGAAATTCAGGGTCTAACAAGTAATACAGATGATTTGTATAATAGACCCAGAACAGATGACTTCCCGAAAACACAAAACGAAGTCATTTTTGACGAAACAACAAACTTAGGCGCAGTTTACTTCACATCAACTGATCACAAAGGTGATTTCAGGATTGGATCTGGAATGCGTATAAATAGAACTGACGGAACCATTGAAGGGGATACATTTAACAGATCATTGTTCTCTGTTATGACTCCTTACATACTAGCAATCGAAGGCAATTAGAAATGGCACAATTAAATACATTTAAATCTTTACAATATTCTTTTTTCGACGAAGACGAACCTGATGTTTTAGGAGTTGATCCTCATTTGATCTATACTGCTCCTGCAGGATATACTGCAATTGTTTTGAATGCGCAAGCAGCAAATATCAAAAGTCCTAATGCTGATGTTACTGTCACATTAAAATTGAAAAAGGACGCTACTGAAAATATATTAATTAAACAGTTGGTTGTTCCGCCAAATGATGCGGTAAATTTAGCGACAGGCAAGCTTGTGTTACAAGCCGGTGATAGCCTGATAGGATTCATCGAAAATAATGATGGTCCGAGCGCACTAGATTTAACATTAAGTTTTCTGGAAACATTAAATGCGTAAGTTCGCAAGTAACTACTTATCGGGTCGTGTAAGGGCAACAAGTCCTAGTGATGTTCTGTCTGATAGATATACATATCTGTCACTGGATCAGGCGGAACCTAACTTTGGCATACCTAGCAACAATATTACTCAATTACCAGGCAACCAAGGCACCAATTCCTTTTTGATGACGACTGGTGCAGGCGATAGACGAATAATTGCTATAGGTGAAGATCTTGAATTAGAGGAAATAGGAAGTTCGGGCGATTATAAGTTAGGTATTGCTGTCGGGGCAACAACAAGCACTGTTTCTCTAGCGCAAGCAGCGTCAAGTTTAGATTCAACATTGCAAGTAGGTATGGTTTCTGACCGCCCCATTGAATTATCAAATACACAAGATGTAAGCGATGTTGAAGTTGAATCTGGAAGTTTTGTTGCTGGAACCGTATATAAAATAACACAAATTGGGCTAGAGAATTGGGAAGCGCTTGATGATAACCCTGTACTTGTTACAGGGATAACTTACGCTCAAGGAACTTTATTTAAAGCGAATGGAGCAGGTTCAGGTGCGGGCACTACTGGCACATCTGATAGAGGTAAGGCAATTGCTGTGCCATCGTTTTCTACAGATGGCGGTATTGAACTTGGTGAAACATTAAAATTACAAGATGCGAAAAGAATTGTTTGGAGTAGTCCCAATGCTGGTGTAAATAACCAAATATATGCTGATTGGAATTCTGTACCCCAAACTAGTGGAAATGCAAGTAAAATTGATTTTATCGTAGGAATGGGAGATTTCACTGGGTACGGTGGCTTAACACAGCCCACGGATGATGATGCGCTGGTTTTACGACTTAAAGAAAATACACAATCATCTTCAGGTAGGCAAACGACAACTATTCAAATAGGTAAGGCTGTAGATAATGAAAGTTTAAATCCTGCCAATACCTCTCAGTCGTCAACAATAATTAGAACGAATCAAACATTAATATTAGATCCTGCAAGAGTAGGAAACACTGCTAATAGTGGCACAGTCACGATTAATGGTAACCTTGAAGTATTAGGAACGCAGACAACAGTTAATTCTACAACTTTAACTATAGCTGATAAAAATATACAACTCGCTGATGGTGCCACAACATCAACGCAAGCATCACTTGCAGGATTCACATTTGGCGAATATCCTTCATCATTAACAGGAGCAAATACTGAATTCGTTAGTCAATCTCAACATACCGCCTCAAGTAATGTTCCTGAATCTAGAACACCTGTAAATTTAACTCCTCAACTTATATGGGAAACTAATTCTGCACCTGAGCACAGGTTTAAAGCAAATAAAAAGTTTGAGTCGACAGGATTTTTAGTAACAGGTGCAACAACAGGCACAGATATTGGATTTATCATGTCTGATGGTTCTGTCAGTACCGTAGAATATGAACAAGTAGGAAGTGTCACAAATTCGCAATATGATTTAGCTGTCACTGCAGGTACAAACACAGGATCTTTTCAATTACAAGAAACTGGCACAGCCAATGCTGATACGATTGATATAGCTGGTACCGGTGGTGTATCAGTTAATATTACAGCTATAAATCCTGGCGTAGCAAATGCAAAGATAACTGTAGATGGCGGAAGCATTTCAGGAACTACATATAGTTTAGAAACTTCAACAAATTCAAGTGATGTTGACTTAACAATTCAAGGTATATCTGGCAACACCAACAGCAGTGACACTGTAACCTTTAAAGGGTCGAATAACATCAATGTTAGTCAAAGTGCTGTTGATGAATTAGTAATTGCAAGTTCAAACTCTCCTTCATATAATGCCAGCGGCGCATTTTTAGATATAAACAACACATCAACAAGCGGTGCGTTAGATGCTTTCGATGAAAATGATTTAGCATTAAAGGCAGTAAGTGCAACAGCGGGTTCAGTTGCTAAATTTGCAAGATCAACTCAAGGTGATCATGCAAACGGTGGTGTGTTACTGTTAGAGATTAACGATCAAACAACCGCAGCAGCAAACCCATGGATTTCATTTATGAATGTGGGTAGTGCTAAAAACGATTCAACTCAATCGTGCATGGGTGAAATAACAACTAAGCAAAGTGAAGATACTAATGGTGATACAACGATTGATAATTTGTCAGGTATTCGTATTTGGGGTCAAAGAAATATTGACTTCGATGTTTCAAACGGTGCTAAACCAGCAAATGCACTTACAGAAAGACGAATAAGTGTAACCACTGACGGGTTGTTATTGCAAAGTTCGTCTGATATTATTCATAAGGGTGCAAGTTTCGATACAACAGTAACATTTACTGCACCTACTGCTGATAGAACAATTACGTTCCCAGATGAAACAGGTACAGTTGCTCTTGTTGGCATGGGCGGCGGGCTTATAACCACTGTCAACGCATCAGCTAACGCAGACCATTACATTGTGTTTGCCGAAGATGCTGTGAGTACTCCAGGATCAAATCAAGATCCTTTAACAAATACAAGCCTTAAATTTAATCCAAGCACCGGCACCTTGACTGCAACAAGCAAATCGTTCTTGATTGATCATCCTACAAAAGATGGCATGAAATTACAATACACTTGTCTGGAAGGACCTGAAAATGGCGTATATGTTCGTGGTCGATTAAAAGATGATAATGTCATTGAATTACCTGATTACTGGTTAGGATTAGTTGATGAAAATACAATTACTGTAAATCTCACACCTATTGGTCATTCGCAAGATCTTTATGTTCAGGACATAACTGACAATCAGGTTATAATCAACGATAATGAAAACATCAATTGTTTCTATACCGTATTTGCAGAACGAAAAGACATCGACAAATTGGTAGTTGAATATGAGGATGTATAATGGGTATAAAGCATAAGGGTACTATACCTAGATTTGATGATCTAACAATATATTACGATATGTCTAATCCAAAATGCAATGGGTCAGATATTATCGATAAATTATCCACACCTTATTTTCATGAGGTCATAGATGGCACCTCAGCCTTGGAAATTCAAAATGAACTAAACGCATTTATTGATCCTGCTTGGCATGCCGCTTATGTCGCTAGTGGTACTTCTAGCGCCGAAATCAGGGCAATGGGTCTTAGATGCGGCACAAGTTATAAGGACCTTAGCGGCAATAATTATGATTGTTTAGCACTGTCAGCTCCTGACCTGTATTGGCTTAACCACGGTGGCGACAGAGCATGGCGAACCAATAAGAATATGGGTCCAATAGAAGGTGACTGGTATTTTGAGCGATGGGGTGACTATAATATTGATAATGACACCGGAGCAGTTAGGTCAAATTTTTTAGATGGGTCATACCAAGCTATAGGTGCCGCTGAATTTCCTGATCAAACACCTAGCAGCACCGGTGGGTATAACACAACCCTTGGGCAAATGAATAATTATACTGGTTTTAATGAGGGTATTTACCAGGGTGGCACCCATTTTGATTATTCGCCCTCAGTTTATGAGACTTGGATCCAACCTAGGTATTGGGCAAACTATAATGGTGGAGAGAATGTTCCTACTTCTGCTCAGTCGACTAAAAGAGGATATAATGCACAATATGAAATTGCAGATCATTTCGGGTTGATAAATGGTCGACCTGCGCAACCAATGTATGCTGCAATTTATCGTACAAATTCGACTTTTGATACTTCTGATTCGAATCAACAAGGTCCAGGTTTATCACAATTAAAATGGCGTGTTGTTGTAGGGGATCAAATTGTTGAAAGCAACGGTATTAGACAGCACGGAGTTGAATCAGATTGTGCTTTAAAAATAGGTGATATTGTTTCTGTAAAAGGTAGAAGTGTTCATCATGATGGGCCGGCTTCTACAGACCTTGAAGATTATGGCGAATTTGAAATAGGTCCTGTGGTTGCATATAATCCCATGCCTAACTTATATAAGAATAGTTTGTATATTGATCATGATGCAACTGCAGGAGATACTGCTGTAAACACTACTAACACGGGAGTCGGCACAACATGGCACGCCATAAGACCCGCAAAAAGTAATACTACTTTTCCGAAACCAAAATATAAAATAGACGAGTTCAGGAAAGCATACACCCCTTTAATTGCTGACGAAAAATCTGACTCACCTAGTGATTATATAATTTTTAGAGACATGGTATTTACTATGTTTGGCATAACCAATTCGGTAAGTGCGAAAGATGTTACTAATGAAAACGAATTTTACTTACATGATGATACAGCACTTGGCGCCCAGAAAAGCGATGCCGAACTTTATCATTGCCGCATAAGCAACGGAAGGTTGTGGAAAAAAGAGTATGATAAGGAATACGAAGTATATGTCTATACAAAAACTGGGCAGTTGTTAGGGTGGTATCAAACAACTAATACCCCACCTGAAGGCGGCGACCAAGGTGGGTGGACTCAATCAGTCCTTGAAGGCAGGCCTGATGGAACTTGTTGGCTCATTCCGATATGGCAAAGAAAAAAGGGAACCAGCACAAGCTCCAATGGTAGTAATTCGCACACTTTCCTGGCAGAATATGCGTATATGACAAATCAAGGTAATACTGCTAACGGATATGCAGATTCATGGCCGTCCGATGTTAGGCAATATTCAGGCTATAAAAGGGTGCGTAAAAATTGTCTATATGATGTTGTAATTTGTGAATTGAAAACTGCTTCAAATACTACTGATGGCGCATACAAAAAAACATCAGAATTTCCTCCTGTTAAATATGAACCTTTAATAACTCAACCCGGATATATGCAATGTAGAGGCGTTATTGCTAATGGAAATGCAGCAATCTATCAATTCGATGAAAATCGTGCATTTGGCGCTGTTACTGACGAGTTCGGGTTTGGAAAAAGCGGCGAAAGCGCATCTAAATTCTCGGGTTTCGTATGGGTAAGAGGTAACGGACATTTTCCTGGGATGCATAACACTACTTATCAACTTGCAGCCGAACAACCTTTATTTGATTTCGGACATTTTTGTCTCGAGATAGTAGGAAATGAAAACGAAGTAGACGATACTATAGGAAGAGCAGGGTGGGGAAGAATCCGAATGAAAGTTAGATCGATTGATCTCCCGGTAGATTATGACGAAACACCCTCTGCGGATTTGTGCATAGCGACAACCGAACAAATACCTGATCTTTTGCACAAAGGACTGAATACTTGGAATTTAATAGGTGTGACATATAGTGTTTCATCAAATAAAGTTGCAATTTATTACAACGGTGTTGAAATTCCTCTAGAGTCTAATAATGCTAATTTAGAAGTTAATAACATTATTCCTAGCACATTACCTATAATAGGACAAGGTACTCAAACCAAGAATGCATTAGGATATATAGGGAGAGCGTGGCATCAAGGCAGTGGATACACAGAGGTCAGTCCTAGCGGTATCGGTGCTGACCAGCATTTGGTAGCAAGATCAGGAACAACTGAAGGTAATAACAATCAGGACAAATTTAACGACCATTGTGCTAATTATGATGTCGCAAGTTTTATGGGATGGAAAGATGTCGAATTGACCACAACAGAAGTCGCAGAATTATATGAAACCACGAAATCAACTTTTGATGTGGTGCCGATTGATAATCCCAACAGTCATCTTGAAGGATTACCCTTTTACAAAAAGGATGCATATGCGCCAAAACAAATTGATGAAGCGTTAAAAGATTTTACATCAGAAACTTCTGTAGGTACGGTTACACAAGCACTACAAGGTGTGCAATATGGTAATGTTACAATTTCTTGTTGGGCAGTCATCGATCAAGATCATGTTGCTGTCGATTTACCTAGAGACACAACAACTGCATATGACGGAAATATGACTTCAGTTGGATGGTCATCGACTAAAGCACAAGACAACGGTACTGGATTTGGCGGAGCAACTCCTTATACAGGAGTAAATCCTAGATGCTGGAATGACCCGAAACTTGATTTAAAATATGAAATATTATCATCGTTTAATACTTCTCTCAATACTCGTCCTGATAGGGAGGCGTATCCCCGAATTTGTTTAGGTTTAGCTGGTTTCTCAGACGACAGGTACCTAGGTACAACATATATGTTTGTCTTAGAAACAAATGCTGCAGGATCAGCAGAACCCAGATTAGGCCCATCGGATCCTGCTCCAAATAGCCCAGAGGATGTATTTCGTCTATTCGAAGAATTGGGAAGTTCTTCGACTTCTAGGGACATCAATGATTTACATTTAATCCATGGATTTACTCATGATGTATCTGGGTATTATACACTCAATGGTCAACCTAGCAGCATCAATAATCCATATATACAAAAAACAACTGAGTTTGTCGATGATGATCCGAATGTTACAAATACTGATACACAACAAGGATATTCATTTTCGACCAATTGCGGTAAAACAATCGGGTCATATTTCTGGAATAATACAACTAATAGAATGTCTGGCGATGGAGGAGTTTGGGGTTGGAAGCCAGGCGAGTTTGTTCATGGAAACAGATCCTCATCTATAAGCGATATTTGGGGTATAGCAAATTGGGACGGCACAAATGATGCCAATTCTGTCGCCAGTTGGGGTCCAAACAAAACTTTCGATGAGGACGATAAAGTAAAATTCTATGCATTTTGGTTCACAACACAAGATACAGAGTTTTAGTCATGAGTTTTCCTACAGATAAATTAAAATTATTAATCGATCCTGCACATCCTAATTGCGTACAGACCGATTCAAGCAGTCAAACTTTTGCTGGAGCTACTTCATCAACAGTAGTATATGGATTTGGTGATAGCGGCATTGCCGGGCAACGAATGAGTTCTTTGGGGGTTGCTTTTGGCAATTCAACAGATGGCATTGTGAATAGAAACGAAAATTATTTTTCGTTCGGATGGGATAATTCAGCACAACAATTTATAGCGGCGACAACACATTCAGATGATTTTATAAATTTTGAAGGTGCTGGTTCTGGTCCTGATGCTGGGTTTTTTGCGGCTCAGGATTTTGGGTGGCCTAATTTTTCAAGTGGTGTTCCAGGTAACCCTCAAAATGACTTTACATCGCCGTTTGAGAGTAAAACGCCACCAGGATTAAGTTTTTCAGGTAACATGACTAGCGCTAGATACAAAAACTATAGGATGGGTACAGCTATGATTTGGGTGTATTTTTCACCAACATTGACTGTGAACGAAGATGTTTTGATTTGGGGCGATGCCCAAGATAATGGATTCGTGCTGTCCAGTTCGTCACCATTTATTACAGATTATTCAAACAATAGTCGAACATTAAATGCAGGCGGGACTGAAGCTACTTCAATAAGATTGTATAATCGACATGTGATTAGAAAGGCACTTGCCGCTTCAAGCAGCACTGATCATAATGGTGATCCTGTTGAAACAGAGGGTGATTATCTTGCTACAGGGCAATGGCATTGTCTTATTTACGAACAAGGGACAACAACTATAGGTAGAAGGCAAGCAGAAGCATATCAAGGTGGGTCTACTTTAACATCAATGTTGAATACTGACATTTCATCGACTCGACCATTTAATGCGTTGTACGCTAATGGTGAGGTGATACACTCAAATCAGAAAATGTATGAGTCGCTTTCAAATGGCAATTTTAACTTTTTAGGTGGTCGTGGTGATGACATATCTGCCCATAATCAATTCCGAGGAAGAATTGGACCTATGGCTATATGGAATAAAATTTTATCCCAGAAAGAATTTGAGGATGCATACAATTTTTACAAACCAAGGTATCAACCTTAGGAGTCAATCATGGGTGTTAAAGTCGGACCAATCGAACCAGAATTTTTAGACGATATATCTCATATGTGGGATCCAAGAAATCCTAAAACAAATGATAAGGTCAGAAACTCTGCTTCATCATCTACTAATTACGGTTCGATATTGGGTGATATTGATGGAGTTGTATCAGACGCAACAATGCTTAATGCTGACGGATATTTAGATTTTCCGACTCCTGCAATGACAGCAGCGACTAATTATGGATCTCAATATTTTGTAGATCTTGCAAGCACGTTTAACATAGACCTTTGGGCGGATTCGGGATACACAATTCAAGTGTGGGTTTATATCAACAGGCCGTTAATATACAACGAGGAAAATTTGTATAGTGGGTCTGATTATGATAATACAATTAATATTTTGTCGGAAAAGGGTGCCACTAATTTAAAAAGATCTCAATTCTTTTTAGATGGAAATTATACTAGGCAACAGTCTGCGACTCTTCAATCTACTTATGATTGGAGATATTATGTTAATAGTATATCAACAGTATCTTATAGAAATATTTTACAGAGTGATGGTGCGAATGAGGTTTCTTCAGGTGCATGGCAAGCGCTAACATTAACAGCGGACAAGCAAGGTGGCTTATATCCATATACAAATTTTTATGTGAATGCGAGTCGTATAAAGCAAGATAAACAAGTGAATGAAGGTGATTCCAATGCAGTGCCACAGGCTATAGGCACAATTGGCCTTGACCCGACAACAGGCACTCCCGCTTACAGGCCAGCGATGTCTTTTATAGGTGTTATGGGACCTATATTGACATGGAATCGTGAACTCACATATTCGCAGGTTGTAGATTCATTTGCAAACCTTTACTCAAAACTTCCTACACCTTCTTAATGACAGATTGTAATGTATAAATACTTAAATAAACTAATTTTAAGAGCATAATATGGCGAATTCTGATAAAAATATACTCATACAGCCAAAAACAAATACCAGTGGAAATCCAAAAATTGTTTTAACTGGCGCCAATAACACACCTGTAACAATGAGCGTGCAATCTGACGGATCATTAAACTTTTCCGGATCACAGGGGCAACTATTTTCAATTAGTAATAGTTTTTCAGGTACATTGTTTGGTGCTTCTGATATTTCAGGTATTCCCGGAATCGATTTTGATGATACAGGATTAATTAGATTAGCACCTTACAATGGAAAAGTTATTGTTGGAGCATCAGCAGTTAATACTGCGACAGCAGGCGCAACCGCTACAGATGTATTGCAAGTTACAGGAAACACATTTACTAACGGCACATTGATTCTTGCTGGCATTCCAACTCATGCGAACAATTCTGCCGCAAGTAGTTTACCTGATGGTGCGGTTTATAAGACATCATCAGGCGAATTAAGAATTAAAGTTTAATCGGAGACAATAATGGCACAGCCAACAACTAAAAAAGAATTCAAAGAGTGGTGCCTTAGGAAACTAGGTAAACCAGTCATTGAGATTAATGTTGACCAAGATCAAGTTGATGATCGTGTTGAAGAGGCATTGTCTTATTATTGGGATTATCATTTCGATGGTGCCGAAAGAATTTATCACAAGCATGAATTAAAAGGATCATATCTTACTGTTGCTAATGCGACAGGTTTTGCTGTTAATGATACTATAACGGGTGCAACGAGCACTGGTAGTGCAAAGATTATTTCAATTGAAGATAATAATATCTATTACAAAACTTTGATTGATGAAGATAAACCTTTCCAGTCAGGTGAAGACGTAACAAGTACAAGTCAAAGTACACCGACTGCCATCAATTCAATTTATAAAGGATTGCATGAAGCAGGTTATATTACGATGCCCGAAAACATCATTGGCGCAGTTAAGGTTTTTGATTTGGGGTCTAACATTACCGCTGGTTCAGGCATGTTCAATGTTCAATATCAATTTGTTCTGAACAACCTACACGATATTGTCAACTATAATCTAACACATTTTTACATGTCGATGCAAAATCTTCAATTCATGGAAGAATTGTTAGTGGGCATGACGCCTATTCGATACAACCGCAACGTGAATAAACTGCACCTTGATACGAAACACAGTCGATTAGATATAGGCACCTTTGTTGCTGTTGAAGCATACAAAATCGTTGATCCTGAAGTTTATCAAGATGTTTATAAAGATCGATGGTTACAAAATTATGCATCAGCGAAGATCAAGTATCAGTGGGGTTCAAACCTTACTAAATTTAACGGCATGACGTTACCTGGTAATGTGCAGTTTAACGGCGAACAAATTTTAAACGATGCTCGAGAGGAAATACAACGGTTGGAAGAGGATATGATTACTTCATACTCTTTGCCCGTTATGGACATGATAGGATAGCTTCATGGCTAAAAATTATTATTTCGAAAACTATGAAAACTCGATGGAGCAGTCGCTTATTGAGGACCTTGTTGTCGAGTCGATAAAAATCTTCGGAATAGATTGCTTTTATATACCCAGAACAAAAGTGACGAGAAAGGCAACTCCTCGTGAAGGAGCAGCATTGACATGTTCTATTGATAATGGTGCAGTTGATTCTGTTACATTTTTGAGCGATCAGCACGGATATGGGTATCTTGCAACGCCTACAGTTACGTTTAGTGATGCACCTGAGGGCGGAACAACGGCGACAGGAACTGCAACAATTGTTCGTGGTGTGGTTACAACCATCACAATCGATAATGCAGGTAGCGGTTATGTGACTGCTCCGACAGTTACAATCCAATCACCTGTAGACACAAACGTGGGTCAACCCGCATTTATTGATGGTGGGTATGATGATTTATTAAATGAAGATGATCTTCCTGCATATAACACGGCGTTTGAAATTGAAATGTATGTTAAAAATGTCGATGGGTTTGAAGGTGAAGGTGATTTCCTATCTAAATTTGGATTACAAATTCGTGATTCGATGACATTGACTGTCGCCAATAGAACGTGGGAACAAGAAGTAGGACTCGTTGAAGATGTTGAGAGGATTCGTCCATTTGAAGGTGATTTGATTTACTTCCCTTTAAACAATAAAATATTTAAAATTGATCATGTTGAACACGAAGCGATATTCTATCAAATAGGATCATTGCAAACATATGATCTTAAATGTGAATTATTTGAATACAGCAATGAAAGGTTTACAACAGGCATTGCAGCTGTTGATAATCTTTATGACAAATATAAAACAGTTGTAACAAACGAAAATACTGGTATTGATACGGCAATTGACATTGTTACACAAGATGTTGGAGAGAACGCTGATAATTTTGTAATAGAAAATACTGCTGATAATATTCTTGATTTCAGTGAAGGTAATCCGTTTGGGGAGACAAACTGGTAATGTTCGGAAATAGATTTTATCATCAAACAACTCGTAGATATGTTGCATTATTCGGAACATTATTTAACGACATCCAGATTTCACGTAAGGATAATTCTGGCCAAACGATTCAAACGATGAAAGTGCCTGTTCATTACGCACCCATGGAAAAGATCCTTGCTCGCATAGAACAAGATCCTGGTTTGAATAATCCGACAGCAATGACGTTGCCGAGAATGTCATTTGAAATCGTGAACATGAATTTTGCCCCAGAAAGAAAGTTGACATCTCTCACAAAAAACACTAAAGTTATTCAAGGTGATGGCAACACAAAAGTATCGCAATTCGTACCTGCACCATATGATCTCGAATTTCAATTAAATGTGATGACAAAAAATACAGAAGACGGGTTAAAAATCATAGAGCAAATCATGCCTTTCTTTAAACCTGATTTTACAGCATCTGTTAAATTGATTGATGATATGGAAATGTATTTTGATGTTCCTGTCATAATGAACAATGTCACAATGAGTGATGAGTACGAAGGTGATTTTACAACAAGGCGAGTATTGAATTGGACTCTAAGTTTTACGATTAAAGGTTATTACTTTGGGCCGGTGACAAATAAAAAGGTTATTAAATTTGCTGAAACAAATACATATGAAGATATGCCCTTTGCTGGTCAACCTGAATTGCAAACATACACATCTCAACCAGGTGTTCGAGTTAACTCGGGACAATTTGAATTAACTAAATCGTATCGTATTCTTCATTTGGGTACAGGCACAACAGCACAATGGACAACAGCAGGTTGGGTTGCAAACAGAACAGCACCCACTAATCCATCGGGATATGAATTACCTGATAAGGGTACGAGTGCAACACCAAAAGTAGGAGATGTGTTTACTGCTGCAACAAATGGATCAGGAATCACTGGCGGTGTTGCAACATTAACATATGATAATTGGGATGAAGATGATTCTTGGAGTTCTATTGTAGTAATTGATGAGGAATAAAATATGAAGGAAATTAGTGACTCATTGGGAATGGTTCCTTTACCAGAAAATGAGGTTACAACATTAACTAAAGTTCCTGCGAGTGATTCTAAAGTTGAAAACGCTGATAAGGATTATGAA
>Ga0181390_1000830_pt1 | contig 14059 bp, 15 predicted proteins | sample 13SPOviralmetaG_FD_130085 | JGI IMG/M metagenome (GOLD analysis project Ga0181390, IMG submission 130085) | Marine viral communities from the oligotrophic San Pedro Time Series (SPOT) site, San Pedro Channel, CA, USA - 13 SPOT_SRF_2010-07-21 | ecosystem: Environmental > Aquatic > Marine > Strait...
CTTATCTCGAATGTATTTTACTAAATCTCTTTTCAGTTCCATTTTCTTATCCAAAATTATAACTAGTTTCAGGTTTATTGTCAAACACTATTTTTCGTACCTGCACTAGAATGTGCCACCACCAGTTTGAAACGAATATAGTGCGTACCTTAAAGCATCGGCCATATGTGATGCCATATTGTGTTTTGGTTTTTCTCTGGCAAGATTAGGGTTAGTGTCCCACTGATATGCATCTAAACACCCCAAAGTTTCCTTACATTCTTGGTGTACAAATAAGCTATCATTGTCTACGATACCTGCTACGTGGGCAATACCATCTAGTACCGATTTTTTAGCGTTTATAGTGCTAATATCATAGTTCTGTGCAAAGTCAAAACGAGTCTGTGCAGCTGCGGAGTCGATGTAAATAAAGTCTATATCCCATTTATCGATTAGCCCTTGTATCTCTATTGCATGTTGCTCTGTAGTACGTTCAGAATCATAGTACTCATCCAACACATGAAACATTTCGTTATCCCAGTCGTACGCAAGTACACAAAACGCAGTAGGGTCTCTATATCCTACGTCAAGACCTGCAAAAATATCCATCTTTTTAGGTTCAAAGCTACTATAGTCCTGTACCTGAGTTTCAAAGTTGAAGTTCCAAATCTGTCCTTCATAAGTATTAAAATCGGCCTCGTACTCTTGCTTGAATTCTGCTTCTGACATAGACTTACGAGCTTCTAGTATATCAGTCTCTGACATACGAGGATTATCTTTGTATGTTGCACGAATAGAACACCACTCAGGGAACTCATCACTAAAGCCTCTATAGAAAAACTCAGAGAACCAGTTGTTTCGACCCCGAGGGGTAGATACGAATATTGCCTTAGAGTTAGGCTTGTCCAGTGTTGGACGCAGAGCTACGTTGAACGCATCTTTACCATCAGAGAGTGCTGCTTCATCAAATATGATGAGGTCGTAGCTTCGGCCAACACAAGAGTCTACCTGGTTTACAGAGCCCATACGTACGTTTGAGCCATTAGACAGTGTAATAACTTTATCTTTTGCGTTATCTTTTGTAACCTCTAAATCAAAGTGCTTTATTAGACCACGTTGTAGATCAAACGAAATCTGAGATAGAGAGTAATTAGGAGACATTATAAGTACATTACAGTTTGGGACAAGGGTAACCATTTGACCAATGATATTGGCTATATAGGTTTTACCCTGCCTGCGTGATAGTGCTGCCACTATAAATCTATACTTAGGATTATTGACTGCATTAATCATAGCTATCTGTGATTCTAGAGGTTCAATATTTAACATATCTAAGTACGGCTCTGCGGGGAGCTTTAGGAACTTATCAGGAGACTGTACCTCTACTATCTCATTTGTAATTATATCTTTTCTACTTACTTCAACTGCCATTGTTACTTACCTTTTTTATTTTTTTCTAGAACTGAATGCTTGGGATCCAAAGAATGCGGCAACAATACCAGCAACAGCTACAAAGTATGTTGGAGCCATATCACCTAATGTACCTTGTGCTTGGTCCAAACCTGCTAATGATGCCAGTACTACAGCGAAGGGATAGAGTAATAAACCACCTAATGCAAACCAGGTCATGTTTCTCTGCGCATCTCGCATAGCGTCTTGATCTTCAAGCTCTTTCCGCCTAAACTCAAGGTACAGCGCCTCTTCTTCTTTCGATACTTTGCCATCTCCATTAGTATCAGCAGGGTGAAAGGTTTTAGTTTCATCTTCTGTCATTTTTTATTCCTTTTCTTCGCCCTTTCGTAAGCTGCGTGAGTACTTCCTGCCATGTACCTTTTTTTACTGCCTGTTCCATGAGAGTGTATACCTTTTAAGCCAATACGTTTTGCTGCCTTTTTAGCCGCACGTTTAGTTTTATATTTCATTTCTTTTTCTTCCTACGAAGATCAGTATCGTGTTTACGAGAACCTTTCATATACGAATTGACTCTTCCCATGGCCCATTGTGCCATACCTACTCCAGGTCTAGAGCCGGATGTTAGAAACGCTCCTTGGCCTCTACGGTACACTTTTGCTAGAGTACCGTAGGTAATATTCTTTTTCTTTGCTGCTTTCCGTCTTAAAGTAGCCTTAGTAGCGGCGCTTAGTGGTTTTCGTTTTCGAGCGGGTGCTTTTCTTTTTCTTGACGGTGCTTTTCTTTTTCTTGCGGCCAAGTTCAACTCTCCTTTTAATAAGCGAACGTGGAATAGTTTTTCCAGCCTTCGCTAGCTTGCTGATTCTTTTGATCAACGTGGATAGCTCAGTTCGTTTTGCGCCAGCAGTACCTGATAAGTACTTTTTTGCAATACCTGATTTTTTATCTTTTGGTACTTTGCGTCTTTTATCTACCATTTTACCTTGTCCGCCCAATATGCTGCAGATATTTTGCCTTTAGCGATATTCTTAGCGTGACGAGCTTTAAAAGAACGACGCTTTGCTTTCATAGCCTCTGACTCTCCTGCTTTAGGCTTGCCTGCGGTGCTTGCTCCTTGTTGCCCGAAACGAATAGTCTTTATTTTCTTACCTACTTTGGCCACGACAATGTGTGATTTCTTTGGATGACCTGGTGTACGTTTAGGCTTATTATACCCAGAGACCCCCGCTCGCTTTAAACGAGGATCCTTTTTACGGGCTTTACGTTTAGTAGCCACGTTTCTTCTTGCCCTTCTTTTTCTTCTTTTTCGGCTTCATATATTTAATCATAGCATTTATCCTAATGGGCTTGACGCCGCATCTAGACCTTTCCAAAGATCATCTACCTCTCTCTTGAACTTCCCAACAGAATCTTCAAATCCTTTGATTGCATCTGCCATCTTTTTGTACTCATTTCGTACCTCTATCCAATCTTTTTCCATTGTAGCTACCTTACTGTTGGAAGTAGCTGCATTATCTAAAACTTCTTGTTGGCGAGCTTGAATAGTAGTAAGTAAAGTACTTAATTCAGCAAGTTTACCCTGCAAATGCCCTAAATCGTTATCTTCAATTTTTGTTTTAATAGCCTCGAGCTCTACTTCTAAAGGTGTTAGATCTGGCATTGTTTCTTGCAGTTCTGCTACTGTATCTTCTAATACTGCTACTCTGGAAAAGAATTCTGAAGTTGCCCAAATTCCTCCGCTGATGGTGGTGACGAAGGCTAAAACAACCGCAATGTGAGCACCCTTAAAACTAGTGCCTCCCACATTTATTTCAGTATCTTCTAAGCTCATTTGTACTCCTTATGGTTGCGGGTTTGTAACCGGCAACGGCCTTGTTTGCATTTCTGGGCTACTAAGTGTTGGATCTGAATTGAATTCTCCAGGGTTACCATCACTTGCACCAGGAATAGCCCCTGTTGTCAGTGTACTAGGTCCAGGGCTGCCTAAAATTCCATTTTGATTGTTGTAGCTAGTTGTGTCTAGAGATGCGTTTTGTATCTCTATAACGTCTGTTGTTAGTTGTACTGGATCATACAGCTTTGCATTTATATCGTAGCCAGTTCCTGCCGCTGCGTATGACTCTCCAGATCCATAAGAGTATGCGGAGTACATATCATTAACACTAATTGGAGGCGTATCGCCGTAGAAGCCATCATAAATTTCATTTGTAGCCTGTGTCCAATTTACCGCACCTTCATTATTGAAGAACATACCCTGTATCACAGTATCAGTAGCGTTATCCCATGTAATTGTCATTTGATCTGTCCAAGCATCATAAGAAACAGTAGATTGTGTCATATTAGATAAAGTAGCCTGAGCATCATAGTTAATTATTGCTAGTGCGCCTGCATCTTGAGATGCCCACAATGACGCAGAAGCCGCTTGCGCTTTATCTTCAATAGTATCAAGTGATTGGTTAAATACTTGAACAGTTGATTGATCAATCTGTACATCGTTGGCCCGTATGTAGTTTTGAAGCTGTATTCGCTCTTCGTCAGTCTGAGCATTAATTGCCTCAGTAAATACAGCCTCAGCTTTGCTAATTTCAGTTGCAGCGTCACTAAACATATCAATAGCTGCATCCATTTGATCCATATTTTCTTCGTAGTTCTGTACAAGTAGGTGCTCCGCAGAATAATAATTCGCATTTACAGTATCAAGTATAGATTGGTTATAGTATGCAACTTCAGATAAGTCTATTTTGTGAGAGTCTGTGCGACCTGCAACAGGTACAACAGCATCATTTGCCAAGGAGGCATTTAGTGGAGTATTCATACTCATTTCAATGACGCTGGCCTGTGCGTTAGAAACTTGAGTATTTATGTAGGAAGCAGTATTAATCATCTCTTGAATTTCTACATAATCTCCTACAGGTCGTAAGGGATTAATACCAGGGTCAATAAGCCCGCCAAAAGCACCGGTTTGTATATAAGTACCGTTACTTGTTTGAGCGGAAGCGCTCAGAGATACTGCGGCTATTGCCACTACTAGTGTCTTTTTGACCATTCTCGGTTTCCTTATTTATACCTAACGCAATGTCGAAGTACTTCTTGTTCTTCTTATAGTTCCGAACAAATAGTTGGGGCTTGCGTTTCATCATAACAAAAGCAGACTTACCTGCTACGACCTTTCCTCCTACTATTAGGGGGCAAGGAGTTCCGCTTTCAAACATAGCTAGCCAAATATTGTCGCTTTGACACATTCGAGTTATTGCAGCTATTTTCATGTTTAAAGTAAAAAGCATTTGAGCATCTTTACGTCTATCACACTCTTCGTCTGTTACATACTTACCTGAGCTTATTCCGATCTGTAGAGTAGATACGCCGCCTGAAACACTCTTTAAACAACTATCATTACCTCCGCTCATGAGAGAAGGCGCTACAGCACTAGCTACAGGTATCTGGCTAGCGCTTCCTGCCCCGTTGTATTGATTCGTATTAGTAGTGGTCTCATTATTACTATCTACTGTTGCACCTTGCTGATTAGTGTTTAAATCCCCTTCTTGGGAGGAAGTGTTTCCGCTATCAGTGTCTTGTCCAAACGTAAAGGAACTAAAGCATAGTAGTAGTACTAGTGCCTTTCTCATAAGGTATTACTCGCTATCTGTTTCGGTTAAATTTATATCTACGCTATCTACTTTGTACGGGACTCCGCTTACTTTTACCCCTATTACTTCTCCGCCAGCCTCTTTAGCCAACTCTAAAGTAGGAAACTTCAGTACCGTACCTTCTTCATTAATGAAACAAAAACGCTGTCTACGTTTAAAAATTATCATAGTTTATCCTATAGTGGTTAGTACTGTGACTATACACCCTGCTAGAAATAGAATTATAGCACCGCCTAAGGCGATTGTTCTAGTCTCTATGCGTTGTAAATTAGTATCAATGTTATCAAGCCTATGGAAATTTGTTTTCCATCTTTCTTCACACTGGGCAAGGTGAGTTTCTGTTTTCACCTCTAACTCTGCCAACTTATTATGGTCACTCATCTGCTGGTCCATTTAGCAACTTCTCCATTAGCTTACCATAATTACCTTGTCCAAACGGTATACTCTCGTTTATTTGAACATTGGTTTGGTTTTTAATATTACCTGCCTGAGCTTTTTCAAGATCAGCCTGGGCTTTGATTTCATCCATGCGCATTTTATGGGCCATTTGTAGCAGATCAGCTAAATCTTTACTAGAGTAGATTCCAGTCTCCTGGGCTTCTTCTAGTTTTGATGCGATCATTTCGTCTAGTACAGCACCGATCTGATTCTTATTGCGATATCCCAAATCTAGGTAGACAGTATCGATATAACGTTTTACTTCTCGCTTGTTTAACGCATCTACTACTTTGTCTTCGCTTACGCAGAGTTCTTGGCAAACTCCACGAATGTTTCCGAACTGTAAATAACTATTCGCTATCTCTAGTCCTTCTGGGGATATTTTGGTTACTTCTTTACTCATGTTAGAAATTATAGTGGATTAAGGGTGTAAAGTCAAGTACTATTTTTGTTAGGGGATAAGAAAAAGCCCCCAGAACGGAGGCTTTTAAAGGGCAGGAGAAGATTACCAGAAGGTATAGCGAACTTCAGTTTCTAGTTTATGGTTCCATTCCTCTACATTGGTGCTTTCGATTTTGCCTTTGATTTGTAAATCACCGAACTTGACTTTGTATCCTGCTTCTGCAGCAGTACCCGTATCAAAATCTAAGCCAGTACCGAATTTACCATACTCAACATAAAAGTTTTTTCCAAGTGAAGTACCAAGACGTAAGTTGCCTGTAGTCTCATCAAACGAACCAAGAGTATCAAACTCTGTAAAGCTTACATTATTCTTATACTCAACGTACGGACCTGCTACCGCTAAAGGTGCAATTAGTGCTGTTACTAATAATAAATTTTTCATAAATTCTCCATTTCTCTTTTCGATTATTCGAGGACATAGTATACCTCAAATGTCCTCCAAAAGTAAAGTGAAAAATTCACAAAAGTTGGTAACATTTTTCTTATCCCATAAGTACAACCTTATGCTATGCGGCTTCTATTACTATAGGTACGGCTATTCGATCGTATCCATCTGCAGAAGTTTTTAGGTAGTAGGTTCCCGGCTGGTCAGGAACCCATAGCGTTAAGTTATTAGAAGGGGACAAAGTATTAACCGCTCTAAAAGCTGTATCATTGGGTATCAGTGTACTATGTATAGAGGCTCTAGCAGCCGATGGGCTAACTGATCTGTCAAAAAGTCTGAAACCTCCTGTAGGCACACCTCCAGAAGCCATACCAGTATGTCTTCCTATAAGAATATCGTCCCCAACCAAGTAACGCAAAGTAGGGCCTGTATAAGTACTACCACTTTCTGTGATAAGATCAGTCTCATCAATGTCGCCATCTCTATCTTGACCATCTAGACCCAACGAGGACGCACTTGCTTTAAATATGTGTATCTTATATTGACTGCCTTTATACAAGTCTGTATTAATAGAAATCAAAGTCTCACTACCCGTGTTATATGTAGCATCTTGGTAATTAGTTACGCCACCTTTCTTTTTAGTATCGCCCCCAATTTTTATTCCTGTAAAGCCTATACGGTTATTTTTGCCTACATCGTATCTATGTCCCGCTAAAACTGTAATATAGCCTGTTTTAAACACGTCAGAAGCACTTCTTGAAATACCTCCTTTATAGTTTGCCCAATATCTAGTTTCATGATAATATTCATTCCAGGTTTTCTTTTTCTTTTGGTTTTCTTTTTCAAACTCCGTTCTTTGTATTTTGGTATTAAACGCATACGCCCCATTAGTAGGAGTACTAAAGTTGCTCACTGTAGTATACTGGTCGGGGTAAAAAGAGGAAGAATGATTAGCATACCAGCCCCAACTATCTCCTTTAAGACTTACATTTCTAGTGAATGCTCTCGCAGGGAAATTGGCCTGTGCTATATCATGTATCTGCAGTACTCTTTGTCTAGAATCAAATAACACAGTACTACCATCTGCTTTAAATACTTGTATACCATGTTTATCTGTACTGTGTGGAGTAGGAGCCGTTGCCGGATCTGCAAATATATATAACTGAGGTATATTTGTAGCATCAAACTCATTGTCTGAAGCTGCTATCTGTACTCCCTCATCATCTTCTAAGAAGGGTCCGAAAGCTCTTACCTTTTTTATTACAAAGAAAGTTACTTGTACAAATTCAGCATCATCATCATCATCGTACTCGTAGGTAAAATCCCCCAGAGTTGTACTGGCGGGTAAAGGATTCTGAGGGTTCGATGCATTTGTAGCAACTATATCTCCATCCCAGTAAATTGCCTCTGTATAAGTACCCCCAGCGTCTAAGAATCCTGAAGTGGTTTTTATGTAACCCCTTTCTCCCCCTGACAGAGCGTCTGCTAGATGTTGGGATGTTGTAGAGTCGTTTTCTACTCCTCTAATTTTCCACACATCTGCAGGCCTTGCCAGTCTAGTAGTAAAGGTAAAAGGGGTAGTACTAACATTACTATAAGTATGGTATAGCCTTAAAGGGCTTGAAGAGTTACCTGGGTTTACAAAAGGGCTCTCAATGTCGCCGGCACCAGTGTTTGTTTGAGATATTGGATAATATCCAAACGAAGTACCAGTAGGTCTGTGCCCATCAGTATTAGCATCCGAAGTAGAAAAAACACCGTTGTAAGTAGTTCTCCAACTTCTATCGCTTAGCGCTGGTGGAGGCTCAAAACTACCACTAGACCAGTTACTATCTGCAGTAACTGGTGCTCTAGTTACATAAAAAGGCTGTGCGTTAAATCCGTGAATGTTATCAATACTGCCATAAGCTGCTTTGACCCCGGGTATGTATGTTCTAAACACTACTTGCGTATTGTCGGGAACCTTTCCAAAACCTGAGTGTATCCAAGCATCTCTATTGGAGGCATCTTCATATGTATTGATATGAAACTTTCTTAGATATATGGGTACCATGCCATAACCCTGCATTCTCATAGTGCAATAGGCTTCTGCAGCTGCAGTCTTAGCATTAGGGTACCCTGCTAGCCTATTAACGACTACCTTAAATCGTCTAACAGCCGAGCCTTCTACATAATTCTGGCCCTCAACACTCGTACCATCTATGGGGAAGGGGTTGCGTATAAATATATCACAGTAAGGATTAGTAGAGGTAGATTGTATAACTGTCCATGCAGTCTCTCCTTGTAACTGTTCGTAAAAAACAAAGCTACACTTAGCAGTAGCAGTCTCTGCTCCAAAATAATCCATTGCACATAAAGTAGCTAAAGGCCTAAACTCATTAAACATTAAAGTAAAGTTATCAGTATTGTACGGGGGGCCGTAGGACACAAAACCTGTCATGCCATATGCATTTCCGTCATGATTAGGGCGGGTGTTCCCGTACGGTGGACGTAGGTCACCACGGTCCCTATTGGAATCAAAAAAGAATAGAAAGTTGCTAGAACTAAAGAACTTTTTTGTTTTATCACTGGTGCTTAAAGCGTTGAAGCTTGCCGCACTTATAATTTCGCTACCTTTTCCGAATCCATGCTCAGTTTCCACTTGAGATATATTGCTCTCGTTTATCTCATACGGGACATTATTGCCAAGGTAGCCGCCAAGGGTATTAACGTTATTTTGTGGATTAATATGAAAATAATTAGCATGCGCTGAGTGGTCAAATAGAGGTAGATTTAACTTATTAGTAAACCTACGCTTGGTTAAATTATAGTCTGCCATCTTGTAGCAGTGTAGATAATCCTTAACCTTAAGACTTCCATATATGCTAGTATTATGGGTTTGGACGACTGGAGGGTACTCAAAACTCCGATATGCGGCATTACTTTTTAATCCAGTGTCAAGAGTCTGATCTAGTCTTAGTAGCTTATTCGGCGCGAGGTAGCTGCTGCCCTCGTATTGCTCAGGTGTAGAAACATTGGTCTGCCCCGGATTTACTAAATGTGCCATATAGTCTGCAGCGTAGGCATATTGTCCTTTATTTACAAATAATTTTACATCCTCATACTGGGTAGTACCGTTGTCAGCAGTCCAGGTGCGAGGAGGATGTATATGTTGAGTAACATACTTAGTAAACGTCTCTCCAGCATAAGTTTTGCCGTCTATACGTATCACAGCCACGGCAAACTGATTCGGTCTAGTAGAATTCAGTACTAGATTGGAGTAGTCGGGAAGATGGCAGCCTGCATTGGTATCAGTTATACCTGGATCAGTCTCGTAATCAATAAAGTTAAAATCAGCGGAATCAGTAGAATAGTTTCTTACGAAATGGTTAGCAAGATCATTAGCATTGCCACTACCTGTAGCCCATGTTGCTTGCGTAGTAGCAGATACAGAAGATACAGAGCCTGCAGTTATCTCAAGATACTGATTGTAGCTTGTAGTATTTATCTGGGTAACCTTATATGTGCCTGCAGCCGTTCCTACTCCATCATACTTCATGAACATAAAAGCATGCTCACTAAGTACATCGGTGTTTAAAGCACCGTCATAGACTTTAGTAGCATCACAATGGCTTGCGGCTAGATCCGCTACCTGTAGTACGGGGCCAGAGCCTGTGTATATTGTACCCCCAGAATTAGACGTAAGAGTCCAGTCCGGTATATCAATACTTACATTTATATTCTCGTTGGAATCCGGAAGACCTGTATACATCATTGGCGGACCATACCTATTTTCGATACCTCCTGCACCGCATAAACTTATTGGATGAACTTTGATGTCTTGATCTTCATAATCACCGAATACAGAATCAGTACGGAACTCATCTAATTGTCTATCATGTAGTATAGCTCCATAATTATCTTTAGTGAAGTCTATTGAGTCGCCATTTGTAAAGTCTCGAGGATTTAGGACGTAGGTGGCAAGTTGAGTGAAAGCTGCCTTGCCTGCCCACAACATGTTTGACTCATTGTGCATAATTCCACCGGCGCTAGATGAAGTATGTAGCCTATGATAGGCGGAGGCCCCTTTGTTCACTATACCATGAAATAGTGTTGTAGACGCTATCGATACGGCAGAAGGCTGCAACCTATACATTACTCTAGGAATATAGAAAGCATGTTGAGTATTGCGTACCATATTGGAGAGCTGATAGCTACCTCTACCTGCATAAATTTGACTATTCCAATAGGGCGCAGACTTATATGTGTCTGTTTGCCTAGCGTGGTCAAAGTTGGTAGGAGCATCAGAGTCTACATTAAGTGTAGGATTGCCAAAGAGCTGAGTAACACTTTTAGAAGTGTTTGGTACACCGTATACAGCGTCATGATAAGTTTTAAAGGCTCTAGCACTGTCCTCAGCTAGTGTTGTGTCTCCTTCGAAGCTTTCCGATATTAAAGTGTCGCTCGAGTAGTCAAAGAACATACCTGCATAGGAAGCATAAGGGCTTAAAGCCAGAAAGTCTCTGTTAGTAATTTCATGCGTAGAGCTGTAGGTGGCGCCATAAGAACTACCCCAAGACTTACCCATGCTAGATAACCATCCACGCACGTATAGCCCTGTCAGTATAAAAGCCTCTCCTCCAGGCATCCAAGCCTCTTCGTTATACTTTCTATTTCCAGTGGAAGTGCCTACCGAATCTGCAAGAGATGCATCAGATCCTGAACCTATAGTACCTTCTGCCCTCAAATAGTTATCTGTTATAGCAAGAGACGTCTTATTGCCCGCCACTTCTATAAAGTAGTCATCATAGGTAATGGTTCCTTGAGCCAGAGTTTTAGGTATGTCTACGTTGAAACCTTTGGCTAGTATTTCATACCAATTATAGTCTGTTCCTCCAAAGTTAAGGTATTGACCAACAGCAATATTCTCATAGCCGTATTGAGTCACATAAACTCTAGTATTGTTAGAAATAGTTTGTACTGAGAAAGTGAAGTTAGTTCCACCACCTAGAGCGGATCCTGGTACAGTTATTACATCTCCTGCTATGTTTCCAATGCTTAAATTACCGAACTTAACTTGAGTTACTACACCGGAAGCATTAACATCTATTCCGAATACACCTGGTGTCGCCGACCCTCTACTAGAGGTGGCGTTCGTTACTGTGAACTCTCCTGTACCTCTATTTGTGTCTGCTCCACTAAAGTTATTTACGGCCGTTATCTGACCAGCTCTATACTCTACGCTGTTTGTTAGAGATGAAGTTGTAGAAGCAGAGTAGTGTCCTTGCTTTTTGAGTACATCGTTTCCTCTATAATTGTACCTGACTGCACCGAGTCTAGCTCGTGCTTTCCAATAAGAATTACTTGAAGGAATTCCCGTAGTATCGCTACCTTCATAGCTAGTATTACGGTGGCTTAACTCTCCGCCATCATACTGTAGAGAAGAGAATATGCCGGTTGGTGTCTCTTCTATCATGTTTGCTGAATAATTGGCATTGCCACTATTAGACTGGCTACTAAGAGGAATAGACCAACCGATTTGCTTACCCGCTCTACATAAGTTATGAAAACTAAACCGTTGCTTGCTTCCAAAAGCCTGCATTATAAAAGGCGTATTGTTCGTTATAGAAGTTACTCCATCTACAGTACTGAGAAGAGCACAAGACTTATCTTCTAAGACTATGTAACCTCCTCTATCTAACCCAAAGGATTGGAAGGTCTGCGCGAATTTTTGAGGAACTACGTATACTGAGCCTACTTCAGAAGTTGCAACATATGATGGTACTACAGGATCGAGTCCTTGGTTTGAAGTTATAGCCTCATATAGACCGAAACCAGAAAGACCTGTCTCTGAAGGGATATAAGAGCCTCCAGTAAAACTAAAAGTACCTTTATGGTAAGGCTTGGCGTTAGTAATAAGATGAATATCCCAAGTATTACCTCCAGCATTTCGTATTCTATTTACAGAATATACTTTATCATTTCTAGGTATAGTAAAGAAAGGTACGGGAGTTGCGTTACAGTTTGAAACTCGATAAACTAGCTCGGAGAAACCTCCGAAACCTACTTTCGTTCCTTGAGTAGGAGAAGGAACACCTGTACTAAAGCTGTTGATGTTAATAGCCCTTTTTACAAAGGTTAGACTAGTAGTTTTATCACTTACTAGATAGTCTCCATCATCATTCTTTACTTCAAAACCGTAATCTGCCATGTTTTTTTATTTTCCTAAAACTAATATAAAAGCTTCTTGTGAATAGTGAGTGGTTGCATTACCTTCTACATCTGTGGTAGCTTGTGAAAAGGGCTGAGCTGTTAAGGTTCTTGCACCTTGATTAATGGATATAGTGGGGGCGAGCTGACGGCCGTCGGCGGTGACAACAGACTTCATAAGTAGTAGGTGACTTATAGTCATGTCAGAAGGTATGTCGCTGAAAGTTTTTACGATGGCGGCAGTACTTGTAGAACCTGCAGGTACTTCGAAGTAGTCGAGTTGGTTGTACGAAATTGCACTTGAATCTAAACGCAAAGTACCGAATCTGTCGTATGTTTGGATGCCTGTGGCCATAAATTTCCTCCGAATTTGATAAATTATACTCGATGTAAAGAAATTTGTCAAGTTATATTTTTTGTGAGGGGTTAAAGTTTGTTGCGATTCTTTAGCACCTACTTGCTTTACCATTTTACTTGAGGTTTACGTGAAGGTGTGCGCGGCGCGCTGCAAATGAGAATGAGTCTCATTACCGCCCCCCTAATGAGAATGATTATCATTTGCATCTGTCCCTGCTGGTCTAAACTAAGGGCATAAGGTGGTCATTTAACACTATAAAACAAGGTGTTTTTGAACATTTTTTTATTCAAAAACCCCTTGTTTTATAGGCTTAAACGATCTTCTCTAGCTCCTTGTTTAATCTTTTTATAAACGCTAAACGTCCTGCACTTTTATCATTATAATTTATGCTGAACCATTCGCCGCAATTATTTACCATAGATTCTTTTTTAATACTCATAGCATTATATTTTTCGACTGCCATTTTATCATTCTCTGATAACTTCCAATACTTGAGCGGTGACACTTCGCGGTGATTAATTCTAGCTAATTGTTCGCACTCTGATATTGATAACCACATCTTAATAAATGTTATTGGCTTTTTCTTTTCCCATATTAAAACAGACTTCATAAAATTACTATATTGCTTCTCGCTACACCAACCGTTTACTGGTTGAACCAAGGCGCGACTATACCAAGACCGATCATAGAATACTATTTGATTTTCTGCTGGCATTTTCTTGAGCCAAGATGCGAGCCAATTGTCCATAGCATGGGCGCTAGGTTTAGAGGATAGGCATACGCTGAACCATTGCGGATTAAGGTATTGTGTAAGGGTTCGTATTGTTCCCGTTTTGCCAGCCGTATCACGCCCCTCTAATATAACAGCAACGCGCCCCCGATTTTTTTCTGCTAATTTGTTTAGCTTTGCTTGCTCTCTTTCTAATTCGTTCATGCTACTACACTCCCATGAATATGTTTATCTGTTGTGGCTTTTGGGTTGACGATACGCCAAGGCGCTTTGTTATATACGTTATAAGGTATTTTCTTTTTGGTTTTGAAACATTGTCGCAAGATTTCTACCTCAATAACGCAATCACTTAGGGCGGTGTGATCTTCGATAAAGCCGTGATCACCCGAACAAAAACGATAAGCGAATTCTGCACCCGTTTTGATATTGCCCTTGGGCGATACCCAACCGAACGACTCCGC
>Ga0181390_1000832_pt1 | contig 14044 bp, 16 predicted proteins | sample 13SPOviralmetaG_FD_130085 | JGI IMG/M metagenome (GOLD analysis project Ga0181390, IMG submission 130085) | Marine viral communities from the oligotrophic San Pedro Time Series (SPOT) site, San Pedro Channel, CA, USA - 13 SPOT_SRF_2010-07-21 | ecosystem: Environmental > Aquatic > Marine > Strait...
GAATACTACTATCGCTTACAAGAATTGGAACATACACCAATTCAATTTGTGTAGCTGCTTCGTATTTATTAACAGTTTCTGAACGGCGTGTAGTATCAAAGTCGATGTTAGACCTAACGTCTTCTACATATCCTCTTGAAAATGAATCTAGGTTTTTTAAGCTTTGTTGAGCCATATAATTATCTCATTCTACTAGTAGTACTGTAATCAATAGTACCAGCTGATCCCGAATATGCAATAGTATCTATTGATCCCTTAGCATTAATTCTAGAAGAATCTATGTTAATAATTTGATTTCGTTTTGGTGCTAAATCAAATGAATCTGGAAGTAAAGTAATAGTAATTGGAGTTGTATCATCAGGAGAAAAATTATTTAATGTAACAATACCTGTTTCGGCAAAAATTTGTCCAATATTTCCATTTACAATTATATTTTCGTTATTTACAATTTTATATGTTACAATCTGTCTATCTTCAGAATCTGCTATTTTAATGTCTCCAAAGAAATGATCTATACCATTAAATTTAAAAGGAGTACTTGTAATATTAAAATCAACACCATCAGTAAGATAAAATTTACCAACAAAAGTCAGATTAAAATTGTTTTCAACTCTACTTACTGAAGGAATAATCGTTTTTGTTAAGAATGGTCTGATAGTAGAACTTGTAATTGCTGGATCAGCATTATCAACTAATCCTAGTAATTCAGAATGTCTAAATACACCATCAAACCGATTTAGTTGATTAAAGTTATAATCTAATATAACATCTTTAACAAGTGCTTCGACTGCTGAATTTGATCGACTTGTAAGTGATGGGTTATATTTAAAAATCACATCAATTTCAACATTCGTGAATTCAGGATCAACTAGCTCAGGTGTAATTGATACAATATTCTTTGTTTTTATAATTGATTTAACTTCTTCTTTTTCGTTTTGTGTTAATGCATCACCAATAAGTGGCTTAATACTAATGTAAGCTTTACCAAAATCCGGAATAAGATTATCTTCACCACCCCATGTAGATATTGACTCAATGTTTGCGAAATTCTTCTGAATAATTGCTGTATAATCTTGAGATGTTACGGCTCGATCTTGAGCTTGGAAAGTAATAGGAGCATTAAAGCGAATTGACTCGGTTGTTTCTGATTCGGATCCACCATTTGCAGCAGAAACAGTTGTAACTGCAATTTCTGGTTCATTCAATGTTGGGAACGCTGTAACTAAGTCAAAACTATTAGCACCATTTGCTGCAATACCTTGTGTGACAAGATAATCAAGAGTTACAATATTATCATTAACTGGTTTTTTACCAATAATACCATCACCAAAAAATATTTGATAGAAGCCACTTGAATTTTCTTGTAGATGATACACAAGTGTATCTGATACAACATCTTGTAAACTAGAAAATAATTGATAACTATCAAAACTTTCTGATTGTTGGTTATTTTGAACTCGTACTCTTAACGCTGATGTGTCAGCATCAGCATCTGATATTTGAAATTTTTGGTTTTCAATGTCGTTATCGACTCGATATGATAATGAACGAATCGTACCTTCTGCTATTGGAATAGCCTCATATGTAAATGTTTTATAAGTTACCTCATCTATTATTCTATCATCTCTAATTGCAGTTTGAGATTCTAATGAAGAAAAAGTATATGATACACCATCAACAATAGTAGTAAATTTTGTTCCTCTTTCTAATACAAGCGTTGTTGGTAAATTAATAGAATCGCTATTAGTAACATCAACTACTAATTTTATAACAGCTCTTGGCGCTAAAACTGATCGAGGTACGTATCCAAGCAAACCTGCACGTGATACAACGTTGCCACGTATTTGCGCAGAATCAAGAAAGGCTTCGTTTAATGCAAAATGTGCCAACATAGCATTATAATGAGTATTATATGCAAGTATGTCTAATAGAACGCTTAGACCAGAACCATCAAAATCATAATCTTTAAATTTTGATTGTGATTTCATAAAGTTTTTTAGATTATCTTTTATCTGATCAAAATCTAGTTCTGTAACATTTAAATTGGTAGCCATATCTCTTTACCTTAGTCTTCTTAAATTAATTTCAACTTCTTGAATCGAATCATTTTCCTTTATACTAAAAATTATTGTAACTCTATAGCCATTTTCATTTGTTGTAGATTCGATTACAACATTTATATTTTCTATCCTTGGTTCATGCAATGATAATACATTAAAAATCGTATCTTTTAAAGCTAGGCGAGTTACAGCATCATTAGGTTCAAATAATAAACTTCTTAAATTTGCACCTAAGTTAGGTTGAAAAGGCCTTTCCATAAAATTTGTTAGTAACAAAGTTCTTATTGCATTTTTTACAGCCTGTTCACCAATCAACGGTATAATATCTTGTTTTTGTGGATGTACTATCATTTGTAAATTTAAATCGCTGTAGCGCTCAGCATCAGTTTGAGAATGTCCTACTGATGCTGGAGTTTTTTCATTAGCATAACCATCATTAGTAATATTCGTATTCGTACTCGTACTCGGAGTAGAAACTGGAGTCGAGTCAGTAACAGTGCTAATTGGTTGAGAGTAATTATAAGCCATAATAGTATTTATACGCTTTATACGATTCGTTTAGTTATTACCAAGTAGTTAATGCAGCACGTTTCCATGTATTAGTAGCTGTACAAACATATATGTAATCCGCATCCCAAGCTATTTGGCCCTGTGCACCTGTCGCTGTAGCAGACGCAGGTGTATGAGTAGGAATTATTATAGGGCCAGTGAAGATAGTTCCACTAGTTGATTTTATATTAATATTTCTCCAGTCATAACTCGCATCAGCAGCGCCTATATACAAATCTTTATTACCATCAGTTGTTGGTCTAAGATAAGAAGATTCTCTATTAAATTCTATTCCGTATCCTTTATAACGTGTAGAGCTACCATCATTAAAAAGTACGCTAACATATGCGTCTTTACTACCATCACCAACTGTTATAACATGATCTTTATCAATTCTCAATCCTCTATCAAAATTTGCATCATTATCACTTGTATAAAAATCAAGAGCAGTAGAGCTATTAGTATCAGTATTACCTACTCTTTTTGCAACAATTGCAGCGCCTATAAAACTTTCTCCGGCGACACTATTATTAGCTAGTTCTATTTTAATTCCAACACCAGAATTAGCAGTTTGATCAACTGTATTGTGCTTATCTTCACCAGAAACTACAAGTACGTATTGGTTGCTATCTGCTTGAATTTGGCCACGTATTTCGGTATGATCATTTGCTACAGTAACGCGTCTTTCGTATGTTGTTGTAGCAGAACCTCCTGCAGGTGTTCCAGTATTTTTATGAACAATTTGCAAACTACCAGCCGTATTAGTAGTTAAATCATTAGGTGATTCTTGTATTTTAACATTAGACCATTCTAATCCTTCGCCTGGGCCAGGGTCAGAAAATTTAAGATGATTTACACCAATAATATTATGATTGTTTAAATCTAGTATATTAGAACAGCAAAAGCTAGTACCACCAGCATCTTCCCCTGGAAATTTTATACGAGCATTATGGTTAACAGTTATAAATCCATAAGTCTCTGCACCGGCCGGAGGTGTCCATGTCAAATATTGTACATCTGATCCACTACCTGAATCATTTTCAAGTACACGATTAATTGTAGTGTCCTCATAGAGATCTCGGATATTCTCATCCATCTCATTATAAGTTAGCGCACTACCCTTTGTTCCTCTTTTAACTATTGTCATTGTATTATCCTATTATACCATCTTCATCGTAATATGTTCCAATATAAGAATTTTTACCAGGAGATTCTACATTTAAATTAATTACATCGTTCGAACTTAAATTTGCCCAAAAATCTAGATTTGTTACATTTGTAAATGCTATACTATACACATCATACCAATTAATAGCAGTTGCATTATAATTCAAAGTACCGGTTAATGTATTAGAGCCAGAACTAAATGTAATTATAGAATCTAATAATGCCCCAGAATCATTAAACAGTCTAGTATCTGAATTAAATATCCAAAATCCCTCAGATTGCCCATCGACATATTCAGCAGTAAACGTACTAGGAGGAGATACAAAAGCTCCTCTATATACACCTGATCTCTCTTCATTTAATTGCCCAGCTTGTTGAGCTTCACTAAGAGTATTAAGTGTAACATCAATATTATAAGGTGTCATTGGAGGGTCTACAGGTAGACCCGGATTGCCTATTATATAATCAGTCGACACATAATTAAATAAATCTTCTTCAGCAGCTGTTAATGGCTCTGAAAACTGATAACATTCAGCAATCAATGCATCTCTAGCTGATCCCGCTGGAGTGCTTGCGATTTGACCTAGTAATGTTGCATAATCTGGTTTAGCCATTCATCATCCCGCAATCACATTACCTGATCCAGCTGCTGAAGCGTTTGGAACCCAGCTACCGTGACCACTCGTTGAATCGGTAATACGATGAACACCTTTACCATTTACAATCACCTTGCTACTTTTACCTACGGCTTTATCTCCACAACCGGTAGCATCTCCTTCTCTTATCGCATCTCTATTATTTACTTTTACATTAGGAGAACCTGCCGTATAAGAAGTCTTATGAAACGGGTTGGGGGTGGGACTTGCATGCCCTTGATGTGAGTCACCTTTTCTTGTAATACCCGGCATATTATTCTCCTAGTTTAAGTAAATCTTACCACTTGTCTTAGTTACTTGATCACCGCCATAATTTTCAGTAACGGCTCCGCCAGTTTTTTCAGTCATAGTACCACCAATGTCTGTTGATTTACTTTTACTATAAGTTTCAGTAACATCACCACCGACGTCTTCTGTTACGTTACCACCAATCGTTTCTGTTTTATTTCCAGTAACATCGATATTCCAATCACCTAAAATAGTTGTATTGCAGTCTTGATCGATTGTTAGATTACATACGCCTGTTATATGAACATTATCGTTACCAGTTGTTATCTGGAATCGGTTACCATTATTTTGTACAACATCACCATTCGGATGTATCTCTACGAATGTACCAGAACGATGTCTTACATTAATTCTTTCAGCACCTGGCGTATCATCTATTTCTATAATATGACCAGATGTTGTTTGTGTTACTTTATTATTTGGATACTCTGCTGCATAAGCTGTGGCAGGCTCTTCAGTTACAGTATCAAGTTCTCGTGTAATGGTGTTCGTACCACGTGCTAACAAGTTTGTGTCTATGTAATCTGATTCTAAATCTGTACCATCAGTACCTTGTTGATATTTTGGATATGTTTCCGATGGATCTGCAAAACCTTTATTAACTTTTGGTTTTTCTTGGTATGTCGATCCAACAGTTCCCATAATAATCGGGTCTTGTGCACTTGGGCCATCTCTAAAGAATCCGACTACCCATGAACCATTTACCAATCCATGTGTGGTTGTACCGATACCAGATATATTTGCAGAATTAGTTGGGCCCATCACAGTTGCCCAAGGTAATGCTTCTGTTTTTATATCAACTAAACTCTCGCTATGATAACCAAACGCTCTTGCTCGAACTCGACCTAGCTTTTCAGGATCATTTATATCTTCTACGACGGCCGTAAACCAACAAAAATTACCACCTTTAAATGCATCACTATTTCTATTCATTATAATTTACCTAATATTCTTTGACCACGACTTCTTTTTCTACCTTTTCTGCCATTAGCTTGTTTTTCTTTTTTAACCTTAGTAATAGGTTTAGCTCGGCTCTTTTTACCTATTTCAATATCTGAATCCAAATCAATTCCTATACTGTCTTTTTGTAAACCTACGCTACATCTATAATCAGTCTGCGAAAAGAAATGAGATATAGATGCAATAATATACGTACCACCAAGATATTTATCAGTAAAATTACGATTAGCCGATGCAAGCACGCTATCATTTGCTTTTGGTATAATAATTCCTACTTTTCTTCCTACCGATATATCAAAATCACCATATATTTCCATGTCTAAGCCCATAAAGCTTAGATTATTGTGATATGATTGTTTATTCAAAAGAGAACTTACGACGGGTTTATGATAATTCATATCTTGCTTAAATGCTTTAGAATTTAAAGAAACATAATATTGCTTATTTGAATCATACTCGTTTATTTTTTTATTATCAAACTCTATTTGATCTGTAAACGGATTATTAGAATTTAACTTATATTGGTTATCATACGTAAAATGAGTTTGCTTATATTTTTTAGTTGCTATGTCTAACGTATGTAGTTTTGAACTATAAGAGCCATTAGAAATTGAATCATATAATGATCTATTTAGATCAGAATTTAAGCTTAAAATTTTCTTTTCTAGCTCTTCGTAACTTTCTGCAGTGTTTGGAGTGTTAACTGAAAAGGTTGCATCATTATATGTTTGATATAAGTCTTCAGCTATCATATCATTATATGATTTAAAATTTAATCCTTCTTTAATTGTTTCATATAAAAAATATGGTGTTCCATCATTAGATGAATTTCGAGTCAACCATGTAAGAGCTTCTAGAGGAGATAAATTTGGATATATACCTTTTACCTGATCGGTAGAATCAGATATATTATCTGTTAAATAATCTATGTTATCTTTTAAATGTAAATCATTAGTAAAAATATTAGTTACAAGTTGACCCATAACACCATTAAAAGAACGATTAAGTTTTTTACTTGCACTAATTAATGCATGTTGACTAACACATTCGATTGTATATGCTTGTAATCCTGGCTTAGGCGTATTATGTTCAACAATTGCTGCAATGAATACTTCAATATCGAATTTATCTCTTGATTCACTGAACGATTCTTTTGTATTCGCTGTTCTTCTAATTTTTATATTTACTTTTTCGCCACCAACTAAATGACTATTTTCTAAAAAATTTATACCATCATATAACCGCGCGCTTACTTGTATTGATGCAGTATTTAAACTTTCAACTATTTCTATTTCTTGTACAAGACTTTTTACGTCTGTAATATTACCATTCGCAAGAGTAATATGTATTGAATATACATCATAACCGCCTGGCGATATAGTACGATTACCGTCTGTTTTTGAAGTAAACTTAGGCATTTAAAAGATTCTCAAATTCTTCAATAAATGTTAAAACATATTTTGGATCAATAATTTTTATTTTAGATCGTTTTTCATTTAGTGTGCGCAAATGCTGCTCGTTTGATACGTAATCTACCCCACCATATTGTTCGCTGTTTTCATATCCTGGTCTTAGTTTTTCGCCATACTCTGCGTATCCTCCGCTATATACTAATGGATACGCATAGGCGGCGTTAGACTGAGTAGTAGAACCATATTGACCAAAATCTTCAAGATTAAAACCCCTAACTTCTCTTTGTAAGTTATCATCCCATTGAATATCTGAATAAACATTTAATAATTGAGATACTCCATCTGGATTTGTAATAGGTCTTTTTAAAGGATCTCGGTTTTCATAATAATATGCTGGAGCTGCAGCATAACTATATACTTTATGCACTTGCAAAGAAAATAACGTTGCGCTATCTAACGTAGTTCTTGATGCACTAAGAAATTCTCCAGGCCTAAAGTTTCCACCCACAACATTAGGATCACCAGCACCACTAAAAGGATTAATACCTATTTGCCCTTTTACAACATCCTGTAAAATTAATTGATTTAAATCAGCGTCTTTACGAACCAACCGTCCAATAGCTCCAGATGTTCCACCATAAACAAGCTCTCCTAATTTTAATATGCCTGCGACAGAATTTTTTGTTCCTTGAGGAATACCATCAGAATCTTCAACAACATCTGGTTTAAACCCTAGCGATACTCCGGAATAATTTTTTTCTATATATTTTCTAAGCATATTTTCGCTTAATGGCCAAACCTGAAGGCCATCGTGTAAAAAATCATTAATAATAAAAAATGTCCAGTAGTAATCGGGAGTACCGTATAGTTTACTAGATAATACATCCGGACGCATGCCATCATTAATTTCGTATTCTTTATACGTTGTAATTTGATCTAATTCTTGTAACGTTTCTGGACGTATGCTACGAAATATATCAACCATTCTCTCAATAGTACCAGTACGATTGAAATCATAAGCGATTGATGGGAATTGACTAAAAAACATTATGATCTCCTATAATTTAAATCGACTTGAAAGATTATCAACTGCACTTCTAAATCCACTCTTAGCTTCATTAACTCTACTTCTTATTTCGTTTTCTAAAGAAGACACTCTATTTTGTATTTCATTTTCTATAGAATCGAGTCCAAACTCTGAACCTGGATTAGCCAATCCTGGCTCTGGTCCATATAATTTTTCTCGAGTAATTAATTCTGTCTCTTGGAATGTCATAGATATATCTACCTCTGAAGGAGATCCATCGGCATGATACATATTAGAACTAGCATTATATACAGTATTTAATCCTACTAAATATGATTCCATAATTCTTGGCATGTAAGCATTTACCTGATCACCGTGTAAAAACTTTATTTTAAATGTAGGTGGATATTTTAAAAGCGCACCTTGTCGAGTTGGATATAAAGCCTTACGAAATAAATTTTCAATTAAAAATATTTGATGTGCTTCTCGAGATGATTCAGCTACCATTTTAAAACTAAAGTCAAATGTTCTTAAGTTAACTGTATCAAACTGAACTGCAGTATTAGGATTAATTGCAATACCCTGTTGAATTGCTTGTTTTTGTGCCGCAGGAGTCAATGCGCCAAGGCCTGCCATATCTAATGCAGCACCAGCTTTAAGATTTGCCAGATCTTTTGTATCTGTGTCCTTTAACTCTTCTGCGCTAGCTCCAATCTCATTTAAATTAATTGTTCCATAATTTGCTGCATCTGGTACAGTAAATCCTGAAGGAACATACAAATGAACTTTTACTGCTTCTGGCATCGCGCGCTGTATCATTTCAAATGACACATGAGGAAATCCTCTAAACGAATCAGACTTTTCTCTTAAAGATTCTGGATATACATATAGTTTTGTCATTTCTTATTCCTATACTGTTACGGTGTTAAGGTCAGATGATCTCCACGCTCGAGGGCGTTTATAAGATCGAGTTTGATTTGTTGTATTATTATTATTTACTACATTACCACCTTTATTTTGTACAACAATTGGACCAGTAGTTGCCGCTGCCTGTTCTTGTAATGCGCTATTAGCCGTTGAATCTGCAGCTAAGTTATCACCAGTACTTGGATCTGATTTACGTACACGTCTTCTGCCTCGTCGTGTTTGTTCTGTTAATTGTGGTTCTACTACGTCTACTTCATATGTAAGCGGATCGGCATCAATATCTTGTTTTGCTTTCTTTGCTTGTCGCTCTTCTTCATCCCTTGCTTTTTCTTGTAGCTCTGACTTTTTCCTTGAAGCATTATTAGTATCCATTTTTGGTATCCTAGGAATATCTATATCAAACCCAAGGAAGCTAGCAAACTTACCTACAAGACCCATAATAAAGTTAACAATTGTGCCAATAAGATTTACAATATGACCAAATCCATCTTTTAAGTATGCAAGACCTAATAACATTACATCAAAGATAGAAGTGAATCCTAATGCTTCTCTCATTTTTTCTAAAGCAAGATATATTATACCAAAGACCGCAGCAATCGCTGCTATAGGCAAGAGAATCGGAGCTAAGGCGGCTAGCATTGGTGTAATTGCTGCTATCATCCCACTAAATGCTGCTATCATTCCAGGAATAAATGATGCCATCATAAATACTCTAAATCCCTTAGCAACATTTAATAAAAATCTTAATGGCTTCATTAATGTGTTACCAAGATTTTTCATCATATCTTTTAAGTGTGCTGTCATACTACCAGCATAACTTGTAGCTAAAAACATTTTATATGTTTGTACTGCAGCCATTATTCCTTTAAAAGCTGCATGCGCTGCCTTCAAACCTCTTATAATTTTACCACCAAAGAAGAAAATAAATGCACCTGTAAATGTTTTCCATTCTGTACCAAAAGCTTCAAGAGCACCGTTAACATCACCATCTAATAATTTCTTTACGATATCCATTGCGGTAGATAATACTGCAACAAAACGTTTTATTAATTTTTCCATAAGCTCTGGTGCAAAAAGCGCAAGGCCAGCTAATAAACCACCTCCAATAGCAACAGCATTATCTTTTAGAAAACCAGTTAATCCGCTAATACCACCTGATATTTTACTCAGTAAACCAGACTGTTTATCAGCCATCTTAACAGCTTCTCGACGATTCTCTTCTGTTTCGGCACCAGCTAAGATACTTTCCTGATTAGAAGTTTCTAAATCGATTTGATTTTGATTGCCAGATTCAATTGCAGCTTGTAATCTTTCTTGCGATTCAATAAATCGTGATCTTAGCTCTAATGAATTTTGTTCCCCTTCCTTATCGCCTCTTTCAGTCGATGTCACAAGATTCATTAATAACTGATTTCTTTCTTCATCAGTCTTTTTGTCTTGAGCAATTTTATTTTGCTCTGCAATTTCTTTAGCTAATTCTGCAATTGCAACTCCGCTAGAAGCACCTTCTTTCAAGTCTCTTCCACCAAAGCCTGCTGCTAATTGCTTCATACTTAACGCAATGCCTTCTATTGGATTATTTTCTTCAGCCATAACTCGTTACCTAGTAATTATTTTCCGAACCAATCGTCGATTAAATTTTTACCATAATATAAAATACCTAACCAGACAGTAAATAAAATACCGTCAAAGTATGATAGCGTTTCCCATGCGTTTACCGGATCCATTATTTCTTACCTTTCATTGCTTGTGTACCGAAGAATGCAGCAACGATACCAGCAACAGCTACAAAATATGTTGGTGCCATATCTCCTAATGTATCTTGTGCTTGATCTAAACCAGCGAGTGATGCAAGAACAACAGCGAATGGATATAATAATAATCCACCTAACGCAAACCATGTCATGTTACGTTGAGCATCACGCATAGCATCTGCATCTTCTAACTCTTTGCGTTTAAACTCGAGGTATAATGCCTCTTCAGCCGCACTTACTTTACCATCACCATTTGTATCTGCTGGATGGAATACTTTTTCTTCTTCAGACATTATTTACTCCTTGCTTGTTCTGCTTTACGTCTTTCATTTTCTTCTTTAATATGTTCTTGTAATAGTGCAACATATATCTCACGTTCCCACGGCATCATATTGTCTAATTCCGTGAGACTATACTTATGGTGTTGCATCATCGCAAAGTTTGTCTTATAGTGGTTATATAAGGTATCGTGAGAGAGGCCTAACCAAAAAAATTGTCGAAGCCTCTCAACTCCATCTCATTTGTTTCACCACATTTAATACAATTAAAATTCATATCATATGTTACTGCTGGCATTTCTTCAAAGTACGCTGTTAATTTCTTAAACTGAGCACTATTTAAAGAATCGACAAAATCTTTAACCGCCTTAGGTCCTTCGTCTCTTGCTGAATACACACTATTTGCATCATATATTGATTCAATACAGTCAACAATCATATTCATTGCCTGATCAACATTACTTGCTTTTTGATCTTGCTGTTCTAATCCTCCGACTGATGGATATTTTAATGTAACACCTACATCATCTGTCAAAGCAATAACATTATTCTGGTTTGTTACAACTGGCATATTAATTTCTTCAAAATTAATTTCCTGATGATTTTCTGCTTCACACTGTGAGCATTTAATTTTTATTTCTGTTGTTTCGCCAACAGACTTTCCTCTTAATTTTAGAAACAAAGCTTCTAAATCAAACATTGCTAATTTATTTACATCGATATCATCAAACACGCATGCTTTGATCACATCTTTTAGAGCTCTTAATATTTGCCCTTGATCTTTTGATTCCATTGCAATCATCAAGATCTTTTCTTCTTTAACTAAATAAGGTCTGTATTCAACTTCCCTATTTAGTGATGGAATGACTGTTCTATACTTCGCAGCATTCAACGTTGGTAAAGCCATAATATTCTCCTAATAATATTAAAATAATGAACTAACTTTCTTAAACCCCTTCAAACCATTTGATACGCTATCTGGCAATAATCTCAGTGCTTCATTCGGTATTGCTGATATTAAACCCGAGATAGATGATTGTATAAAATTTTCTGGTACATATCTATCATATGCAAATGTTACTTGTAATCTTTGAAATGCATTCTCGGATTCGTTATTTAGAGCTAGTGCTCCTATTGCTATTGGATACGCATTAATTAATCTAACACCGTATACATTTCTATCAAAGCTGTTTAATTGTTGTATTACAATATCTGTTTGATAATTTTTTTTATAACCTAGTGTATAATTTTCTGTATCAACAATTGATGACATCCAAGTTTCCATCATATCCTTCATATAATAATCGTTTGTTACATAAAATGTCATTGTGACATCATCATCAATAAATCCATTAGGTAATTTCAATGTTTCTTTTTCTGCAGAAAAATCCAATGTATTAAGATTACGACCAGGTAACTGTGCCGATTCTGTAAGAAATGCAATATCTCTTGGATCACTTATAAGACTCTTAGCATTAAAAGTACTATTAGCAAATCGACCAACAATATCCATTGGATTTAGATTTACCAATGCTTGAGTAGGCGGAGTAAAAATCGTTAAAAACCGATTAGTCTTTGCAAGACCTTGCCTTTTAGTAACTGTAGCTTTAAAATCGTCTATTGATTTTGCCATTCTTATTTACCTGTATATTGTTTGCGAGAATATCTCCAAACTGTTTCTGCTTTAACTTTCTTAAATTGTTCTGTTGGTAAGAAGATTGCTATTTCCCATTCAGTCATCGGAACTCTTACCATTCTACCTTTTATTTGACTTGTTAAATAATGTTTAAAACAAGGTTGAAACTCTTTATATTTTTTTACACCTTTTAACAAATCATATCGCATCTTTGTAAGACGAGAATTTTCACCAACTTTTTTCGGTGCAGTCTTCATTAACTCATCTAAAAATCTTGCTCTTACACCTGGTGCTAGGTAATGTAAATTTAATCCATAGAAACCACCTGGTGCTGGCTCAACCATAATAATTAATGGGAACCGATCATAATATGGCAATGTAGCTTTATGTTTCGGATCATAAAAATACATGTACATATTACCAGCTATTTCTTTTGTTGTAGGATCAAGTGCATCATCTTTTAAAAGACTGCGACGATCTACATCACCTAGTTTAGCGACATTTTTACGAAACCAATTCTTAGATTGATCTGTTCTTGTTTTAATGCCAGCTCTAAAAGCCTGTGCTTGTAATGTATCAAATAGACTTGCCATACCTTTATTTATATCCAAAAATAGTGTACTTTTGCGTGAAAGTGTGTTATAATAATATAGTTACCCCGGAGGATAGAGGTATACTACTTTTTCTTCTTCTTTATAGGACCACCGACTAATTTTATTCCAAGACTTTTAAGAGTATCTTCAGTCCATATTTCAAACTTCCATCCACGGTCATTGGCATACTTTTGTGCAGCATCCCATTTATCAGTATTTTTAATATAAGTAGTTACCTCATTGATATATCTTTTAGTCTGACGTGCAGGTTTTTTAGGAGGAGATGTTTCTTTCTTTGGCTTAATTTCTATAAGTATGATATCACCTGTATCCATTTTAATAAGTAGATCTACAAAATAACGATGATATTTTTTATCGACTTTATATTTGTATGGCACAACAACTTCTTCAGAGTTCCAAGCAACAACCTTTGAATTATTCTCACACCACTTAAATGCTTGTCTTTCCCATAAAGATCTATACGTAACCTTACTTGGATCACCTACATATTTTTCTGGTTTTTTAATTTTGTATTTACCTGAATAAGCCATAATGATATTTATAATAAAAAAAGAGGACCCATTGCGAGTCCTCGGTTTGGTTTACGCTTTTACTTGCTTTACGTATTTTACACCACGATAGATATATACTAGTTCTTTCATCGTAATTCTCCTTGTTCGGATTATACGATTCGTTTTGACGCATGAACCTATGCGAGTCGATAAAGATGACCACTC
>Ga0181390_1000836_pt1 | contig 14006 bp, 10 predicted proteins | sample 13SPOviralmetaG_FD_130085 | JGI IMG/M metagenome (GOLD analysis project Ga0181390, IMG submission 130085) | Marine viral communities from the oligotrophic San Pedro Time Series (SPOT) site, San Pedro Channel, CA, USA - 13 SPOT_SRF_2010-07-21 | ecosystem: Environmental > Aquatic > Marine > Strait...
TCATTTGTTCCAAATCTATAAATCTCTACTTCGCCAGTATTAGTATAAACGCCAGCTGTTTGATCTGCACCCAAAATTCTCATATCCGATATCGCTTTAAATTCTGTTATAAATCCTATATTACTCGTTCCGTCTAGTTCTATTATCTCTTCTTCTAACTGAGTAGAAACATCGGCCGACCATCCTTTCACTCTTACTTTTAAACCTATATCTGCGACTGAACTGGACCTAATTACACAAGCTGTATTAGTAAGATTGCTAAAGTCTTCATTGCCATTAAAATTCCAGACATTCTGTTTCAATGCTGATATACTATCACAAATTCCCAATCTACTTGTTTTCTTAACATCATCTAGTCTGCCTATCAAAACATCATCAATATATTCGTTGCCTTGTCTATTGATAAGACTCATGTTAAATCTATTTATAGTATCCGAGAGTTGGCTAGGTGTATTGAATTCCGTAAACTTAGATAAATTGATATTGCCTTTTATTACTTGATGAGTAGCATCACCGCCTTCTACCTTAGTTAGTGCTAATTGGAAAAAGTTATTTTCTACTGGATAATTTCTATAAAAAGGCTGATTTCCTTCTATGATAGTTGAATACTTAACATAAGAATCACGAATGTCGTTGGTATGCGAGTATAATGCGCTTACTTTAACTTTATGATCTCCAACACTTGCTAAATCCATTTTAATAATATTAAAATTATCAGTATTGATCATAGCATTACTAGCAAATGAGGTGTAATCACCCTCACTAGTTGATACATCATTGTTTAAAAACGGATACATGGTTTGACTACCAATTATATTACTTGTAAAGGTGCTACCAGCAAAGCCACCAACTAAATTATCTATATTAGGTTTGTTAAGTGTTCCTCCTAAAAATAAACCACTTTGTAGTGCTTTAGGTAATTTTGGTGCATTCGCTACAAATTTACTCATTTATAATTAAGAATATTTAAAAAATATATTTTTCTAGAAAGAGATCTCTACATTTCTTGCTCCGATTGTGAGCAGCTTAGAAACTGATAGATAAAAGGAAGAGTTAAAGGTTCTGTTCTGCTGAATAGGATTAGTTGAGTCTGTTGGAGTCACATTATGCTCTATCTCCATTGCTTGTTTTTGAACTGAACCGCCACCATAAACACCACCATTACCATTAGTAAAATCAATGGCTAAATACTTAGCATTACCGCGATAGTTAAGACCAAGATTATCGGTCATTGGAGGCATTTGTTTTACGCGAGTATCCACACGACATGCGTTCATTGGTAATTTTAATGCCATACCATTATGAGCATAAGTGGTCTGCTGATAGAGTAATGACTGGCTAGTAATAGGACGCTCAAAAAGATTTAAGCCATTTGACTTAATCTGTAATGATTCGTCTCCTAATGCTATAGCTTTTTGATTACCGACAACACGATTATTATCTTGAACTTGTGTGCTAACATTGGTATTAACCATTAATAATTTATGGAGTTCTCTATTCTGCGCATTAATTCTAAAGACTTTGTTATCAGTTGTTCCATCAGCACCCATAACTCTATTACCCTTAACAACATAATTATCTATTAAAGGATATGATACTGGCTGCGTTTGTAAATTGGCAATCTCACTTGCTTGGACATCATCTGGGATCTGGACATGAGTTGTAACAAGTTCTACATTAGCATAATTTACAACATAATCATCGGCTGAAAGGGTTCCCATCGTAGGCACTAAATATTCACGGCAGTCGGTATGGATATAAAGCTCTATAATCATTTCTCTTTGAGCGCCTAGTAAAAAGACTGGTAAGCTTTCATTTTCTAAAAACTCGGCACCAAGATTTTTAAGGTGAAGTCCATATACATGACTTAAAGCTTCTGTGCTGGGTCTATGTCTTACTACATTTTGAAAATCAGTAGTCTTATCGGCTGCGGTAAAATAACGAGTTTTAGTGTTGTCAAATTGTTCTAAACCACTAATAGGAACTACATCAGTTTCAAACTCATTAGCTAAAAATTTGTTTTGATATTGAGCAACTTCGTTCTGTGTAGCTCTACTATACATTTTAGGTATTTCTAAAAGACTTGGCTTTTCAAGATCAGTAAGAACCTTATTATCTACAAGAATTCTGCATCTTTCAATACAACCTAGCGCACCACTAATAAAGTTAGGAGTGACATTGGCAGTAGAAGGAGTTCCATTTTGAATAAACTGGAGTGTAATCATACTATCGCCAGTAATGAGGCCAACCTTTGGCACTTTAAAAGTAACACGAGATAAGCCACTGCGTCCAGACTGGCTATCAACTGGGGTCCTAATAGTGTTCATGACTAATGATGATTGAGGATTGGTAGCACTATCTAGACCTAACTGAAAATAACTATTGAGATCGTATGACATATTTATAATTGTAATAAATATTTTAATTTATATCTTTTTTTATTAGCATTTCTATAGAAGCGTCTGTAATTTCATCAGCTAATTCATTTGTTTTAGATCTTCTTATTGATACATCTAACATATTTAGTTTGATTTGTTGAGGATTATTTAATGATAAATATTTTGTGTTAAAAGGTTCTAAACTTCTTGTGATAACTCCAGTAGATAAATTGGTGATATCCTCTACAATAGGATTAGTATTATGTAAAATTGTGCGTGTTTGTCCTATATCATTTGCAGAGCCTTCAGTGCTATTATAACAACTTATAGGCAAATTGACTTCTATATTATAACGAGTCAAGTCCGAGCCTAATTGTGTGATCCCCCCTAATTCTGGCGTTCTAGGATATGCGTTTGGACTGAAAATAGTTGTAGTGGCTTTATTGTTGTTAATAGTAGATGGAACATTTTCAGCGACACCTAAGACATTTGTTAAAGGTATTGGATTACTTGCTTTATCTGGATTAATAAAATAAGAATATCCTAGCTGTCCTTCCATGTAAATAAACTCAGTTCGGCTTCTATCATAACCTACTATATTGTTAGCTTTTGGTTCAATTACTTTCAAATTTTCATTACTATTATAAAAGTAAAATTGAGGGCAAAGACCCCCAGTTGTAGCCTTTGGTGCGGTATCATCGCTAAAGCATCTCATTTGCTGGAACAAATAGCCACTTTCTACAAGATCATTAGATAAATATATATTGCTTGTTTTACTATCAAATAATATGGTCTGACTTTCATTAGAATTACTTGGGCTGTTTACAACAAATCTAAAGAAATAGCGCCGTCCTTCTTGTAATATAAGATTATCGCCTATTTTATCGGATGGTATAGCTTCGCTATATACTTCCCAAGCCATTAAACAACCATCGTCTAGGCTTATGCTCCAATCTCTTAAATCACATGCGAATAAAGTTTGATTAGTTTTTTCTGCTTGAGCATTTCTATCACCTTCACTGGAAAAAGTTGCATAATCTACTGACATGAGATTTACTGGAGCAAAAAGTGTTAGTATTGCCTTTGTAATCTCTGTATCATCTGCGGCGATATCTAAATGAGCACCTAATAGAACTTGTGGTAATATTAATGTTGGTTTGCTATCTACGGGGTTAACTTTTACTAGTGGTGTAGCTGTATCATTAGCCCAATACTCACTCATAAATGTATTGTTTAGACCAAATACAAACTGATACTCTTCTGTGCCACTTGCTGGCAACGTGGCTCTTATCAATGCGCTACTAAAGCCAATATCATCTCCTAAAATTCGTGGATCTTCGCCAGAATATGACGCCATACCCCTTATAGGACTATTACCTAAAGCCCATGAGTTCCAATCATTACCAGCAGTCGTTCTATGTATAATATTTTGATTAGGTCCTGCTAAAGTGACATTAGAAGTATCGGTAAGTCCATCATTTAAGCTTTCAAAGGTAGTTAAAAATAGATCATCGCTAATAGTATTTCCCTGTGAATTTATGGTTTGGACTAAATATCTAAGACCTAAAAAGAATTGACCATTTAGCATTTCATAATAAACCTCATAGGGAAAAGATTTAAGCATTTTTTTTGCTGCGTTTGGAATAATTTTTGTCTCTACATTTTTATAAGCAGTAGAAGGCTCTGTTAGAACCCTATTTATAGCATCACAAAACACTCTGCAAAAATTTAACTTTGAATACTCACCAGCTGGAATAACAACATCAAGGTTAGCAAATGGACTGATTTGGACAGCTTCATAATCACTTCTTAAAGAATTTACTAATTGAACTTCTTGTTCTAGTGTTGGTAAAGCACTATTTAATTGTATTGTTAAAGTTGTATCTTCACTAATAACTATAGGTTTGCGTGTTAATGATCCAGTGTATAACGCTACCATGGAATAAGGTTTTAAAGTAAGCTGGCTATTAAATATAGTCTGGAAACTATTGCCTTTATTGTTAGAGAAATTCTTGTTTAAATTTACAATAACACTATGTACTTCTTGATGTGCTGGTATTTTGCGCTTGTATCCTTCACGGCTAGCACCGACAAATTTATTAAAAGAACTAGGTAATTGAGAAGTCATTTTATAAAGTAGATATATATTTTAAAAAAACTAAATTGACTGAAGTGGCATCTCTGCTGGTCTGAACGCCTTCTCTATAGAAAACACGAAACCATTATTCTTACCAATAATTTGATCACTGACCAACTCGCCATTAGGGTTTTTGATAAATATTTCTATTGTAGATAATAATCTTGGCTCAGTGACAACAAAACTATAATCACTTTGACTAAAGATAGTATCATTCTGTGCATTTTCTGTAGATACAATGCCTACAATAGTTGTCGGTGTGCTATTACTATCCTTAGCATTTTGTTTAACTATATCACTTTCTATAACCAAATAATTATTTCCACCATTTAATGAAGGGAACTCATCGGCTAATAATTTTTGACTATCAGCTAATATATGAACATAGTTTTGCTTCACGCCCTCAACATTGTAATCGCCATTTACACCAGAAACGGCAGAGTCTATAGCAGTATTATAACCCCTTAGACCATAACCTTGTGGGGTTCCAACAGCACTAGTGCTAGCAGGTGTAGCATATGGATTGCCTATACCTAAACCATCAGTAGAAGGTATAAAAGAGAAATTAAATTGATTATGGCTAATGATACCCATTTGTTTCGCTGTGTTAGGTTCTAGGATTTGTTCTCCTACTTTTTTTTCATCTAGACCACCAGGGTCTTCTACGCGGAATCTTGGATTTGTTGGTGTAAATATAGTCTCTAAATTATTACTAATGTCTCCGAATTGTTTATAACTATAACCAATTCTAGCCCATAATGTGGTTTGCCATGCTTCTTCTGCTTCCGAGGCACTAGAATAAAATTGATCAAATGGTCTAGTAAATAAATCAAAAATCAATTTTTCTCTTTTCATTTGGTTTTGTGCGTTATCTATGTTATTGTCTGCTATTTTTTGGACTAGATCTTTATAAATTGCTGTGCTTTCACATGTTTTAAAAGCGAAATTATTAACTGCACAACCGCTAACGGCTTCAACTGGATATACACCAGCACAGAAAAAGGGAACTCTTGAACTTCCAGAAATAGTATCATCTAAATGGCTATACTCATAATTATAAAGGATTGGATTATTTACAAGCGTTGCTTGTTGACCTCCGAAGTTAGTTGCCGTTTTTCCATCTGGACTAATATTTGCTAATTTATATGGTTCATGAAGGTTCTCAATAGAAAATCTATTAGTATTTCCTTCGTCGTAGCTTAATTGAAATGATGAGGTTCCAGCGAATTGCTGTTGAACCGCATTACCTCCGCCAGTTGTTGGCGTCTTGCCGTCTTTTCCGCCACTCGCATACAAAACTGGAAATAAAAATGAAAATCTATAAATAGATTCAACATCACCATCTGCATATCTATAAATTTTTGATGGTAAGTTTGGTTGATAGTTTTCATTTGCCGTATTTTGTCCAGTATAATACAAACCCTTATCACCTACATTGCCTAAAAAGAAGTCGGCTAAAGAAGGAAAAAATTTAGGATCATATTTTGTTATGTCTGGCTCGCCTATATCATAATAATGATCATTAGTAAATAATGCTCTAAGCCCTGCTAAACTAAGATAAAAATTAGATTGAAATTGTTTAAATTGTATTCTTTCTGGGCTATCTTCGGTTTGTAATGTCCTATCATCGGTTATTAATACATTTGTCGCTCCTAAGTCCTGGCCAGGTTCAAATGATCCTATAACTATATCTGTATTAGCGTATTTGTGCAGAGCGTCGTTTGTCGCTCTCGATCTCATACACCTAAAATTACATATATTTTGTGGTAGTCCAGTATTCATGTATAATTTAGTTAAAATATTGCCGCGCCTTCTTTGATAAGGTTGATAAGTATCTGGTCCTATAACTAAGCTATCGGGATTGCTTATTGCTGGATCTAAAATGGTGTTTTCACTTTTATCAAACAAATCATTAAATATAGGCATGGTATCAACAAAACCACCACTATTATCATTATAATAAAGTTTATTTAACATTGGATTTCTATTAAATTGATCCCCCGAACCACCTGAACCATCCAATTGTTGATTAATTAAATCCGACAACGCACTAACACTATAATTGCCTGCTGGTATTTTTATAGTTGCTTGACCATATAAGGGGCGTGGGAATGCTTTATGAGTTTGATCAAATTCATAAGGAGTTTTATCGCCATCTTTTAAAACAAAGGATCCAGCTGTATTTGTTGTATATGGATTAAACCACTCCATTAAATAATAGTATTGTCCATTAGCTCCAGAGCCCAATTTTTTGGTAAAACCATTTACTTTATCTTTTCCAGAGCCTTGGGGTCCAAATAATACTGAGTTGACTTGTCCGCTAGAATCATTGGGGCCTTGACTAGTATCAAGATAATTACTTGTAGGATTTAAACATGTAAAAGCGTACTCATTTACTGGACTATTAACATCTTTATCCACAGCAAAAAAAGCTTGGGTTCGTAGATCAGTGCTATCAAAAATATCTGGGGTATAAGCTGGCACAGCATTAAATTGAACATCAGCACCTAGACCGACATTCGGCTGTTGTCCAGCCTCATTTTGAGTATTTCTTAGATCACCTTGGGTATAGTATAAAAATCGCATTTGTTCCTCTAAATCGTCTTCAAATGTAATCGTCCCTTGAGATAAACCACGCTCTTCAATAAAAGTTTGCACGAGAGTAATGCGGTCGCCAATTTCTAATTTCATAGGTTGTTCTAAAGTGTATTTGATCTGCCCATTTTTATTAGTTTTAATTTTACTATTAGCACCATTAACATTGATTAAAGTCTTTTGCGCTCCTAATCTATTAGGGGCTTGTAATAAATCAGTAATGGCTTGTATTTGGGCTTGTTGGATTTGTTGTTGATTTAAATTGTTAGGAATTTGTGCCATTTAATATATAGTATAAAATATCTACACGCTTTCAACGCTACTATCTAATGATGTTAATGTTAATATAATCTCTTCTGTATCTTGGTCTATATTTTGGCATTTACTACGACCATCATCAATCTCTTCTATTAAATATTCTATAGCTTCATTTAGCATTAAAATAAATGTTGGATCTTTTTCTTTTTTTTGTTTTGATTTATACTCTAATAAATATTTCACTTGTTTTACTCTATACTCACAATTACGCCAGTTGTCGTCTATCTCATTTAGTCTAAATTCATACCACTCAATAATCTTGTCTTTTTCTTTTAATCTATTTTTGCAGTCTTCAGCTAACTCTAAATATTGTCGTTCGGTAATGTCCATTATAATATATGTTATACTATATATATGAAATTTGAAACGAATTCTCTATTCTCCCTATGGGTAGCCAATCCTCCGACGAACTTGAACTACAGATGCTGGGAGTCATGGATAAATCAAGGCTATCAAGTTTATCTATACTGCGACAAACATTTACAACTCCCACCAAAACTCGCTTCAAAGATAAACATAATTTTATTACACACTTTACCACCTTGTTTCTCATCGTTTTTTAATATAGAAGGAGATTTTTGTTTGCAAAAAACTGATCTGTGGAGATTTATGATGCTTGAAAAATATGGAGGTACTTGGCTTGATAGCGATATGTTTCTTGTCAAACGATTGCCCCACGATAAAATTATAATCAGCAGCGAACACTCACTGCAATCTGGTGCTTTTAAAAGTAAAAGTAATCTTAAGCCAAATATTGGCGTGTTGCGTTTTCCGCCGAATAATCCATTTGTTAAAGCCGTAGTTAAAAAGTTAATGCCTACTACAAAAGAAGATGAAAAAAGTGCTAAGACAACAAATCAAACTAGCAAAATGTTAAAGTTTATAAATATGTTAAAAACAAAAAAATGGTCTCACATGAATGAATTTGTAGCAGAGCCAGAAGTCTATTGTCCAATTGGTTGGTTCTTCGCAAAAGAGCTGTTTATGACTGATATTTTAAAAGAGGTAAATGATAAATATGGTGTGGCTTTCAATAATATCAGTGATGAAACGAGAGCTATACATCTTTGGGAGAACCTTGCGCACAAGAAATACAATATAGATTTAAATGTAGTAAAAGAAAATACCATGTATTCTACCTTCGTTTAATGATTATTTGAGAGGAGTGTGGCTGTTACAGTGGCGGTTCCATTATACTTAAGACGGAAGTTATTAACTGCGACATTGGGGAAGTTTTGGTAAAAGTTTCCGTTTGAGTCAGGGTATATGTCAAAGCCAGCTGGGTAATAGTTAGTCCCATTTGCGGAAACTTGTGGAGTAATAGCAGTTGTAGTGTCTGAAGTATTACCGAAAAGAGTTAAAAGAGTGTGATTGCTTGTATCAATGGCGCTTGAAAAATCACCGCTAATCACAGATGCCGCATTACTAAGATTACCTTGTGTTCCAGAGTGGTTTTCTAATTCACTTTCTACTTTAAGATTACCGCCAGTAGAGCAGTTAAGACGGCGGTAGTTAGCGCCATCATGACCGAAAACAGCTACTTGTTGGGCGGCGGCGAGGGTTGCATTGTTGGCTGTGGCTGGGCTCACACTTACTGGCGTCTGGTCGTCGGCGATAACAACTGGAATAGAGGCACTCATAGACTTTTCACCGAGAGTAACATCGGTTCCACCGAATTTAAGGACATCAATATCTAAGGGATCACCAGTTTCATTTTTTACAAAAACGGCGGTTTGATCCGAGGCTATAACGACTGGTAAAGAATTAGTCATGACTTGCTGGTCTAATGTGATAGCAGTGCCACCAACTTTAACTAGATTGGTGTCAAGTTCAGTTCCAACAGCTGTAGTGATTGGAAACTCTACACCAGACTTAACGGCAGCGATTTCCATTTGCTGCTCTAAAGAAGCATTGACGGCGAAAGAATTGGACGAGATACGAGGCATTTTTATAAATTAAATGAAGGTTTAATTTTGAGATTTTTTATCTAGACTACTATTTATATGAGTATTTTAATCGCGTGCCCTTGTTTTGGAGGTAAATTAGAAGCCGAATTCATGCAGTCTGTATTAGTTTTAATTGATATGTTTCGTGAAAATAATATTAAATATGAACTACAATTTTTAGCAAATGAAAGTTTAATAAGTAGAGCAAGAAATAGTTTTATAAATAAGTTTTATGAAACAACTACATTTAGCCATTTGCTATTTTTAGACGCTGATTTGATCTTTAATCCAATATCTATTTTAACTTTGATAAAACATAATAAAGAATTGATTGGCTGTCCATACGCTAAAAAAAAATATAATTGGAAAAAGATTATTAACTATTTTAAAACTCATGAAGACATTACAGAGCAAGAGATATTAGATAAAGGTTTAGTCCATTTCACTGATGCAAATTATAATTTTGATAAACAATCTTCTAAACAAGGATCATTGTTTCAGTGTAAAGATATCCCTACTGGTTGTATGTTGATTAGACGCAGTGTTATTACAGCGTTGATCATGAAATATCCAGAGCGAAAATACATAAATAATATTGCTGGTCAATCTGGTAATTACTATTATGACTTTTTTGCTACTGGCGTTGTCAATGGCATTTATCTTAGCGAAGACTATTACTTTTGTCATTTATGTCGGCAAGCTGGAATTAAGCCATGGTTAGAGACTGGTTATACAATTGGTCATATCGGACGAGAGATCTTTTATACTAACTTAGAAGAGCAATTAAAAAGCAATAAAATGGATAATTTAAATAGCGACAAATTACTACTTAAGGCCTTAGGTGCGTCTTAATACAAACTATTTTTTCTAATATAATAGATATACAAATGAATAAAAAGCTCCAACCCAAAGTCTACTGCATCCGATCCAAGAACTCCAATAAAGTCTATGTTGGATCATGTTGTAATTATCTTAGCTTAAGAAAAGCTCAGCACAAGTATGGCTTTAATAAATATCTAGAAGGAAACGAGCTAAGTAATATCACTACAAGCATAGAGATTTATATTGATGATCCAGAGCCAGAGTACATAATTCTAGAGAATCTAGAAGATAGAGCCGAGCAGAAAATAAGAGAACAATATTGGATTGATAACTTAAAGAATAAAGGTTTAGATGTTGTCAATATGAACAATCCAGTTTACAGCTATGATCATTATAAAAAGAAACAAAGAGATAGATATCATTCCAATCCAGAAGCACAAAAAAAAAGAGCCTTAGATTATTATTATAAAAATAGACATGAGATCTTGGCTAGATCTGCCGAGAAAACAAAGAAAGCAAATGAAGAAAAAGAAACATTAAAGAAATTGATTTAAATTTCAGTAGAGTGTTTGTCTATAGTATTAGGGCTTTTATAACCTAAGATATTCGCGATATCCAGCTTATCTTGAAAGTCGGGATCAAGCTCACTGATATAGCGCATGTAGCTTGCTCTAATATTATCTACATTTAATGCTGATCCAAAAATATCCTTTGTAGAACTTTCTATTATTTGCTTGATTTGTCTGCCGTTCATGGAGCGTTTATTCTCTTGACTCACAATAAATAGATTTGTTGAGACTTTATTGTATTTGCTTAGCCACTTATCTATTAGAAACTGCAAAGTCTCATTCTTTATTAACATTGTTTTTTTTCCTAACATATGGCTCGTTCGGTACTTGTTAAAGATCAGCTCATATTTATCATCATCAATTACCAAAAGATTATTGGTTCCATCGTCTGCCTCACTTGTTGAAGCTACTACCATGTTAATATAGTTACTGATCCTAACTGGTATTTGTAATGTGAAAAATGCTACAATTAAAAATTGCTGAAAGTCTTTAAAAGATTGCTCATTATCATTTAGATATGTTTCTGCTTTCTCTTCTACCATTTTTCTAATGTCTTTATAATCTAAAAGGACTTGTAATTTTTTTTTTAAAATGATATTGTCATTGTTTTGTCTAGCTTCGGTTCTTTCTTTAAGTATAACTAACCATTTATTTAACAATGTTTGTGGGGCGTCTATAATGCGTAGTAGTTTTATAATAGAAGTAATCGTAGTTAGTTTTGTGTTTTCGCTATAATTACTAGTCGTTAAATGCTGAATGAATTCTTCTGGATTAACAATGAAACTAAACTGAAGTTCTGGTAATGGTGCGTCATAAATCTTTTCTACGCGTTTTAAGCTTTGTAAAAAGGTTGATTTTGTGGCTTTACTAGTGTTTTGAAACGCTTGATTGTGCAGATCACTAAGTTCTCTAGCAGTCTTGTTAAAAAAATAATTCATGATTCGTATAAATATATTAGATATAATATCTACATTATTTATACTAATGATTGAACACGAAGTATTTGATGTAAATGGATATAAAATGGCTATTGCTAAAGATGATGCTTTTTTCTTTTGGACATTTGACAATGGATCGTACTGGGATTGGGACACTCTACAAAAACTAAAACAGAGTTATATTGACAAAAACAAGAATATTGTTGAGATTGGTGCGCATTGTGGGACTTCCACTTGCTTTTATTCAAGAGCAACAAACAAAAGAGTAATAGCCTTTGAACCACAAAAATCTATGTTTGAATTGCTGGAAAAAAATATTTGTCAAAATGACTTAAAGAATGTTGACTTAAGGAAACAAGCCGTATTCTACAAAAATGACAATGTATTTATGGACGATATAGACACACATAGAGTGCCTCATCAAGGATTTAATAGAGGTGGTTTAAGTTTGGGTGTTAAAGGAGAACCTACAAAATGTATTATATTAAATGATCTTGATATTGATGATTGTGGCTTTTTACATGTTGATGCACAAGGAGCCGAACAACACATTTTTTATAGTGGTATGGAGTTTATTAAAAAACATAGACCTATCATTTTATGGGAAAACAACATAGTATATGAAAAATCATTATGTGATAGAGTAAACCTTGATAAATCTATTCCAAATGATGTTAAAAACTTTGATATTGTAAAAGCTCTAACTGATCTAGGATATACTCATAGCGAAAAATGGTCTGGGATAGATACGCTTTCAATACCTACCAAAATCCCCATAGAAAGTAATACCGCCTATGTTGATTTAGCAGCAAATGGCTTGGGTTGTCATATATCTTCTATGATAGTTGCTTGTATTTGGACAAATCAAAATCAAAAGTATTTACGATATAAACCATTACCACCTATTCACCATAACAAAATAGGTAGTGAATACAATAAACAAGTTGAAAAACTATTTGGATTTGATAAGATGGATAAGATAGAAAGTAATTCAATTAAGATTCCTTATGAAGAAATCTATTGGGAATTAAAAGTAGATAAAAAATCTATTGATTATCTAAGATCTTTATTCAATAGCGATAATACATTTGATAAAACTTGTCACGAATGGGTAATACATATAAGAAGAAATGATATTACTACAACTGAACATAAAGAAAGATATATTGAATACTCTAAGTACAATGAGTTAATAGAACTGATTAGAAACAATTATCAAGGTCAAATAATTATTTTAAGTGATGGTAATGAAAATGAAATTAGAGAAAATATTACAGATAAAAACATTCTAATTGATACTAATTCAACTTCGTTAGAGGCATTTTGTAAAATGGTTTATTGTAAAAATCTTGTTGTTGGTTGGTCTTCGTTTTCATACTCGGCTGGTGTTTATAATACTAATAATGTCTATAAAGATTTATTGATTAGTCATAATCACAATTACTATCATTCTATACCAGATAATTGGAAAACACTTGATATGCAATCCAATTCAATTGCTATTGTAGGAATGTGTAAAAATGTTGACTTGTATTTAAATCAAAATGTATTAAGAATGATAGAAACTATAAGCAAACCTTTTGAAAAAGCTTATCTATACATTTATACTAATGATAATGAAGACAATACATTAGATACATTATTGAAATTCAAGAAAGAAAAAAGCCATTTGTTTGAAGATTTTACAATAGAAGCAGAAGAAGGTATAACAGAAATGAACAGACAAGATTTAACCATTTTGGTATATGGTCGAAATAAATGTCTAAACTACGCAAGAAGTAAAAATGCTAAGTACATGGCTGTAATAGATTTAGATGATTGTTTAAAGGTTTGTGAAGAACAGCACATAAAAGAAATGACGGATCATTTGGATAATGAAAATGTAGTAGCAGTAAGTAAAGCATGTAATAAAAATGATTTTGGCGATAAGTTTTCTTATAGGTCGGAGCGTTTTCCCCTTTGTATATACAAATATACTGACCATACCCCAATATGGCATGAAGTATTGCCTAAAAAGATCACTAAGGTTGATAGTTATTTTGGAGGATTATGTATTTATAAAATGGCTCTTTGTCCAGCCGACGCCTTCTATGATAATAAAGATTCTAAAGGTGATTATTGTTGTGAGCATGTAGCTTTCAATGAGAAGTTAGAAGGTGAACACTATATATATTGTTGTTATGACTAGATTTAGATTGATTTAGATATCTTAGATATATTACTATATCTGTAATATAATCATTATATTACTGATTTACAGATCAAAAGTTATCATATTATTAAAAATATCATAAAAAAAAAAA
>Ga0181390_1000847_pt1 | contig 13922 bp, 3 predicted proteins | sample 13SPOviralmetaG_FD_130085 | JGI IMG/M metagenome (GOLD analysis project Ga0181390, IMG submission 130085) | Marine viral communities from the oligotrophic San Pedro Time Series (SPOT) site, San Pedro Channel, CA, USA - 13 SPOT_SRF_2010-07-21 | ecosystem: Environmental > Aquatic > Marine > Strait...
CTTCAGGCACATCAGGCGAATCAGGCACTTCAGGCACATCAGGCGAATCAGGCACTTCAGGCACATCAGGCGAATCAGGCACTTCAGGCACATCAGGCGAATCAGGCACTTCAGGCACATCAGGTGCAGACGGTACATCGGGTACATCTGGTATAAACGGAACTTCAGGCACATCAGGTGCAGACGGTACATCGGGTACATCTGGTATAAACGGAACTTCAGGCACATCAGGAATAGACGGAACATCAGGTACATCAGGTACGGATGGAACTTCAGGCACAAGTGGTGTAGACGGAACCTCAGGTACATCAGGCGAATCAGGCACTTCAGGTACATCAGGTGCTGATGGTACATCAGGCACAAGTGGTGTAGACGGAACCTCAGGTACATCAGGTATAGATGGTACCTCCGGCACTTCAGGTGCAGACGGAACATCAGGCACATCTGGTAGCTCGGGCACTTCAGGCTCATCAGGCACTTCAGGTATAGACGGTACTTCAGGTACATCAGGCGAATCAGGTACTTCAGGTACCTCAGGAACTTCAGGTATTAGTGGTGTAGACGGAGGTGATGGTTCAGATGGTTCATCCGGTACTTCTGGTTCATCAGGTACAAGTGGTAGCTCAGGTACCTCAGGCTCATCGGGCACCTCAGGTTCAGGTACATCAGGTACTTCAGGTATAGACGGTACTTCAGGTACTTCAGGTATAGACGGTACTTCAGGCACTTCGGGCATAGACGGTACTTCAGGTACATCAGGCTCTAATGGTACTTCAGGTACATCAGGTGTAGACGGAACCTCAGGAACTTCAGGCTCATCAGGTACATCAGGCTCATCAGGCACTTCAGGCTCATCAGGCACTTCAGGCTCATCAGGCACTTCAGGCTCATCAGGTACATCAGGTGCTGATGGTACTTCGGGCACATCAGGCGAATCAGGAACTTCAGGAACTTCAGGCATAGATGGTACTTCGGGTACATCAGGTACTTCAGGTGTAAATGGTACATCAGGCACTTCTGGAGAATCAGGCTCATCAGGTACATCTGGTAGTTCAGGTACATCAGGTTCTTCAGGTACAAGCGGCAGTTCAGGTACATCAGGAAGCTCAGGTACTTCAGGTGCAGATGGTTCATCAGGCACAAGCGGTAGTTCAGGTACATCAGGCTCATCAGGTACATCAGGCTCATCAGGTACATCTGGTAGTTCGGGCACCTCAGGTAATGATGGTTCATCAGGCACTTCAGGTTCTTCAGGAACATCGGGTTCATCAGGCACTTCTGGTTCTTCAGGTACAAGTGGTAGTTCAGGCACTTCAGGTATAGACGGTACTTCAGGTACTTCAGGTACAGATGGTACATCAGGTACATCAGGTACTTCAGGTAGCTCAGGTACTTCAGGTAGCTCAGGTACTAGTGGATCATCGGGCACGAGTGGTAGTTCTGGTACTTCAGGCTCATCAGGCACTTCAGGTATTGATGGTACATCAGGTACATCAGGAAATGATGGTTCTTCAGGCACTTCAGGTTCATCAGGCACAAGTGGTAGTTCGGGCACATCAGGCAGCTCAGGTACATCAGGAAATGATGGTTCAAGTGGTACATCTGGTTCATCTGGAACCTCAGGTTCATCAGGCACCTCAGGTAGTTCAGGTACATCAGGTATAGATGGTACATCAGGCACTTCAGGTGCTGATGGTTCATCAGGTACATCAGGTAGTTCAGGAACAAGTGGTTCATCAGGCACTTCAGGCAGTTCAGGTACATCAGGAAGCTCAGGTACTTCAGGTGCAGATGGTTCATCGGGTACTAGTGGTAGTTCTGGTACTTCGGGTAGCTCAGGTACTAGTGGATCATCAGGTACATCAGGTTCTTCAGGCACCTCAGGTAGTTCAGGAACTTCAGGTTCATCCGGTACATCTGGTAGCTCAGGCACTTCAGGTTCATCAGGTACATCAGGCAGCTCAGGTACTTCAGGTTCATCAGGTACATCAGGCAGCTCAGGTACTTCAGGAAGCTCAGGTACTTCAGGCAGTTCAGGTACTTCAGGTGCGGCAGGTTCGAGTGGTACTTCAGGTTCATCAGGCACCTCAGGTAGTTCAGGAACTTCAGGTTCATCAGGAACTTCAGGTAGTTCAGGAACTTCAGGTTCATCAGGCACCTCAGGTAGTTCAGGAACTTCAGGTTCATCAGGTACTAGTGGCTCATCGGGTACTTCAGGCGTAAACGGTACTTCAGGTACATCAGGCGAAAACGGTACTTCAGGTACATCAGGCGAAAACGGTACTTCAGGTACCTCAGGCGTAAACGGAACCAATGGTCAAGTAGGTGGATCTTTAAGATGGGCATATGATCCTACAGATAGCACCCCAAGTTCTAAGTATTTCTACACTAACACTAATGATTTAACTAATATTAGTGAGTTTAGATTAGCTGATATTTCTACTATAGCAACTAATCCACTTACAAATGGACCAAATGCTTCAACTCTATTCTCTTTAGTTAAAGCCTATTATGATAATGGTAGTACAGTATATCTTAATATTCTTGGCGATACTGTTACCCCAGGTACTGTAATAGCATCATATGAAGTTACAGGGATTACTGATCAAACATCATATTATGACTTTGATGTTTCTTTAATATACGAAAATGGTAATGCCCTTAGTACATCGGATGTATATGATATTTCATTTACAGTAGATGGAGCTTCGGGTAGCTCAGGTACTTCAGGCTCATCAGGAACATCAGGTGTAGCTAATATTATAGATGATGCTGACCATAGAATTACTACAGCAACAGGTACATCAGGTGTACTACAAGCTGAACCTAACTTTACATTTAACCCTACAATATCAACCAGACCGGTATTAACGTTAGGTCACCCTACAAATACATCTGCACCCGAATTTTTACTTTACCAAACTCAACAAACATTCTCAGGTAGTTTACCTCCTGATACTAGTGAGGGTATTAGATTTGAAAATGATGGTTCAGGTTCAGGCATTTACCATAATGCATTAGCAGAACTTGAAATCTCATCTAGTGTAGGTATCAATTTAGTAGGTAATGTAAACCAAGGTCAAGGAGCCGGTGGTGGTAGTTTAATTCAAAACTTTGCTTATAGTACTACACTTGGTACAGGTACACAAGAAGATGTTTTAAATAATAGTGGAACTATAATGGGATCTGCAGATTATATAGGGTTAATAGCTGAATACGCTATTGAAACTTCAGCAGGTGGTAGAAGATTTGGCTCAGTCGAAGTAGTATTCGATAATGCAAGTGCACAATTTACAGATACTTCAACTATAGATGTTGGTGGTAGTACAGCAGATGTATTCTTCCAATCTCAAGGAGATCCATTAGAATTAATTGTAACAAATGGTAGTAGTACTAATACAGTAGATATAGCATTATCGTTTAAATTAATTGCAGTTCCTTAATAGTAAGTGTAAATAATACACTTTAATATAATATGTATAATTAACAATAAATAAATAAATAAATAGAAACAAATGGCTAATGAATTAGTAATTAGGGATGGGTTTATTTCACTAGGTGGAGTAACCCTACCTTATAAAGCGGTAACAGCTACCTACGCTGTAACAGCTGCAGATTATATGGTAGATGCGACCTCTGGTACGTTTACTATTACCTTACCTACATCTGTAGGAGTAGCAGGAAAGATTTTTGAAATTAAAAATAGTGGTACTGGTACAATTACTGTTGCTACTACTTCTAGCCAAACTATAGATGGTGATGCTACTGTAACCTTAGAAGAAAATGAAAACCTCCACATACAAAGTGATGGTGCTAATTGGATTGTAGCAGGTACAAATGGTACTTCAGGTTCATCTGGTACTTCAGGTTCATCTGGTACTTCTGGTAGTTCAGGTACATCAGGCAGCTCAGGTTCATCAGGTACATCAGGCAGCTCAGGTTCATCAGGTACATCAGGCTCAAGTGGTTCTTCAGGTACTAGTGGTACTAGTGGATCAAGTGGTTCATCTGGTACTTCTGGTAGTTCAGGTTCATCAGGCACCTCAGGTTCTTCTGGTACATCAGGTACTTCTGGTAGTTCAGGTTCATCTGGTACTTCAGGAAGCTCAGGCTCATCAGGTACTAGTGGCTCATCAGGTACTAGTGGATCAAGTGGTTCATCAGGCACTTCAGGCTCCTCTGGTACATCAGGCTCATCAGGTAGCTCAGGTACTTCAGGCTCATCAGGTACTTCAGGCTCAAGTGGTTCATCAGGCACCTCAGGCTCATCAGGCAGCTCAGGTACTTCAGGCTCATCAGGCAGCTCAGGTACTTCAGGCTCATCAGGCAGCTCAGGTACTTCGGGCTCATCCGGTACTTCAGGCTCCAGTGGTTCATCAGGTACTTCAGGTACTTCAGGCAGCTCAGGCTCATCAGGTACTAGTGGATCAAGTGGTTCATCAGGTACATCAGGCAGCTCAGGCTCATCAGGCTCATCAGGCTCATCAGGCACTTCTGGTAGCTCAGGAACTTCAGGCTCATCAGGCTCTTCAGGTACAAGTGGTTCATCCGGTACTTCAGGCAGTTCAGGCTCAAGTGGTACATCAGGCAGTTCAGGTTCATCAGGTACATCAGGTACTTCAGGCAGCTCAGGTTCATCAGGTACGAGTGGATCAAGTGGTTCATCAGGTACTTCAGGCTCATCTGGTAGCTCAGGTACTTCAGGTTCATCAGGTACTTCAGGCTCAAGTGGTTCATCAGGTACATCAGGTAGTTCAGGTTCATCTGGTACTTCAGGAAGCTCAGGTACATCAGGTTCTTCAGGTACATCAGGTAGCTCGGGCTCATCAGGTACTAGTGGATCAAGTGGTTCATCAGGCACCTCAGGCTCATCGGGTAGTTCAGGAACTTCAGGCTCATCTGGTACTTCAGGCTCATCAGGTACATCAGGCAGTTCAGGTAGTTCAGGTACATCAGGCTCATCAGGTAGCTCAGGTACTTCAGGTTCATCTGGTACTTCAGGCTCATCAGGTAGTTCAGGTACATCAGGCTCATCAGGTAGCTCAGGTACTTCAGGCTCATCTGGTACTTCAGGCTCATCAGGCTCATCAGGTACTTCAGGTTCATCAGGTACTTCAGGCTCAAGTGGTTCATCAGGCACTTCAGGAAGCTCAGGCTCATCAGGTACATCAGGCTCATCAGGTACTTCGGGTAGCTCAGGCTCATCAGGTACAAGTGGTTCATCTGGTAGTTCGGGCACTTCAGGCTCATCAGGTACATCAGGCTCATCAGGCTCATCTGGTACTTCAGGCTCATCAGGTAGTTCAGGAACTTCAGGCTCATCAGGTACATCAGGCAGTTCAGGTAGTTCAGGCACTTCAGGCTCATCAGGTACTAGTGGTTCATCAGGTAGCTCAGGTACTTCAGGTGTAGCAGATATCTTAAACGATGGTAGAGATAGAGTAATCGTTGCTACAGGTACTAGTGGTGTTGTATTAGCTAAATCTAATCACATTTTCACTACAAATGCTTATACATTAAGTAGTGATATTGTTAGACAAGGTGTTAACATTTCAGTTGCTAATACATCTACAGGTGAGATTTTAGATTCTATAGATGGTGATACTTATATGGGTGCTATTGTAGATTACTCATTTGTATCAGGAAATGGTGCTCAAAGATTTGGTACTATTAGGGTTAACTTTAACAATGCAAGTGTTGTTTTAGATGAAACTTCAACTACCGATTTAGTTAGTAGTACAGATGGTGTAGTATTTAGTGCTTCAGTAGCTGGAGGTGTAATGACACTTATAGTTACTAATAACGAAGGTACAGGAATTGATTTAGTAGCTGTTTATAATTTAATAGCTAGAAATTAAAATAACCTTTAATTAAATAGATTTGCCCCTCCTTCTGGAGGGGCATTTTTTTTCCTTTGGTTTGTAATATGTATACCCGATATTAACCTGTTGGAAAATGAAAACAGAACTAAACGATGGCAAACGAATTTAAGATAAAAAATGGTCTGATTATCTCAGGCACTCTCCCTACAGCTCCTACCGAAAATACTGTATTAGTAATAGATGCAAATGGAGTAGTAAAAACAAAAGAAGCAGCAGCAACTTCAGGTACATCAGGTAGTTCAGGCTCTTCAGGTACAAGCGGTTCATCAGGAAGTTCAGGCAGCTCAGGTTCTTCAGGTACTTCAGGCAGCTCAGGTACATCAGGTAGTTCAGGTTCTTCAGGTACTTCAGGCTCAAGTGGTTCAAGCGGTACATCAGGCAGCTCAGGTTCATCAGGTACTTCAGGCAGCTCAGGTTCATCAGGTACTTCAGGCAGCTCAGGTTCATCAGGTACATCAGGTTCTTCAGGTACTTCAGGTTCTCCAAGCTACACAGCAATTTGGAAATATAATTCTACTCAAGGTGCTCTCCCAGGTGTAGGTGAATTTAGTCTTGGATCTGCTTGGGGTTCAATCTCAGCAGGTTCTACAGATTTAGCAATCCGTGAAGTATCATATGACCCTTCAGGAGTTAATTGGAGTACATTATTCTCAGGCCTTAATTCTAATGCTTCAATTACTTTAGTTTCTAAAACAAGTACTGCCCGTTTAGCAATACAAGGATTTAATAGTATTGGTGACGAAGGAAATTACTACTTATTTACTAATATGGTGGCCTTCCAGAAAACTGGTGCTACACCTTCAAATGGAGAAGAATTTTACATAGACTTTGGTGGTCAAAATGGTAGCTCAGGTACTAGTGGATCTTCGGGTTCGTCGGGTACTTCAGGCTCATCAGGCACGTCTGGTTCATCAGGCTCATCTGGTACTTCAGGCTCATCTGGTAGCTCGGGTACTTCAGGCAGCTCAGGCAGCTCAGGTACTTCAGGCTCATCTGGTAGCTCGGGTACTTCAGGCAGCTCAGGCAGCTCAGGTACTTCAGGCAGCTCAGGCAGCTCAGGTACTTCAGGTTCAGCTACTATCACTAATTTAGGTAATAATAGAATAACCACCTCAACAGGTGTTCAAGGTGAGTTAAATGCAGAAGCTAATTTAACATTTGATGGTAGTACATTAACTGTAGCAGGTGCTCTTTCAGTAGAAGGTAATACTACATTAGGAAATGGTGCTGTTGATACTATAATTATTAATGGTAGAACCCAAGCTACTAATTTAGGAACAGGTACTGATGATACAGTTTTAATTTTAGATGCTTCTAATAACATTAAAACCGATGAAATTGATTCTCGTGTTTGGGGCTCTAGTTTAGTAGATGGTTCAGGTGCTGCTAATCAAGTTACTTTCTGGTCAGATGCTAATACTGTTACAGGTGCTAATGAATTAACTTGGGATGGTAATGAACTTGCTATTCAAGGTGTATTAACCGCAGAAGAAAAAAACTTTGATATCCCACATCCATCTAAAGAAGGTTGGAGACTACGTCACTCTGTATTGGAGGGACCTGAAAGAGGTGTGTATGTTAGAGGTAAAGTAACAAACGATGGTATAATAACCCTTCCTTCATATTGGAAAGATTTAGTATACGAAGATAGTATAACAGTACAATTAACAGCCATAGGCAAATCACGTGCTCATCATGTGGTTAATGTTAATACTACAACCATTACTGTGGGTTGTACGTTCGGATCTATTAATGCATATTACCACGTATATGCTGAAAGAAAATCTGATGCCCCATTAGTAATTGAATACGAAACAAAATAATATAATTCCCACAAACACCACCAAATGGCTAAAAATATTCAAATAATCCCAGATTCAGGTAGTTTAGCGTTCCAGGACACTAATCAATCTAATGATATTATTTTTGAAAGGGATGGAACGGATTTATTAACAAAAGTCGGAAGTAGTACAGTAATGACTATGGATGATAGTACTGTTGACTTTTCCAATGATATAAATCTTATCATCCCTAGAAAAGCAGACACAACAGATACTATTGAAGGTTCATTATATCTAGATGGCCCTTCAGGGGAAATGGTCATAGGTACTGGAACAAGTCATTCTACTGGTGGTGGTCAGAAGGGTGAAAAAGGTGTTCAAGGTCCTAGAGGTCCTATTGGTCCTGGTGGTGCACAAGGTCCAATTGGTCTACAAGGTGCTATTGGTCCTATTGGTCCTAAAGGTAATATTGGTCCTAGAGGTCCTATAGGTATACAAGGTCCTATTGGTCCTACTGGAGATTCACCTATAGGTCCAATTGGTCCACAAGGTGCTATTGGTCCTAGAGGTCTTATTGGTCCACAAGGTCCAATCGGTCCTAAAGGTACATCTCCAATTGGTCCAATCGGTCCAAAAGGAACATCTCCAATTGGTCCAAGAGGTCCTATTGGTCCTACTGGAGTACAAGGTCCTAGAGGCCCAATTGGTCCACAAGGTCCTATTGGTCCTACTGGTAATTCACCTATTGGTCCTATTGGACCTAAAGGTAGTATAGGTAATATTGGTCCAAGAGGCCCAATAGGAATACAAGGTCCTATTGGTATACAAGGAGCCTCTCCAATCGGTCCTATAGGACCAGAAGGTGCTATTGGTATACAAGGTCCAAGAGGTCCTATTGGTCCACAAGGTCCTATTGGTCTAACTGGAAACTCACCCATTGGTCCAATCGGTCCAAAAGGTAGCATAGGTAATATTGGTCCTAGAGGTCCAATTGGTATACAAGGTCCTATTGGTATACAAGGAGCCTCTCCAATTGGTCCAATCGGTCCAAAAGGTAGCATAGGTAATATTGGTCCTAGAGGTCCTATAGGTATACAAGGTCCTATTGGTCCTACTGGAGATTCACCTATAGGTCCAATTGGTCCACAAGGTGCTATTGGTCCAACAGGAGCACAAGGTCCTAGAGGTCCTATTGGTCCATTAGGTCCTAAAGGTACATCTCCAATTGGTCCTATTGGACCAAAAGGTACATCACCAATTGGTCCAAGAGGCCCAATTGGCCCACAAGGAATACAAGGTCCTAGAGGCCCTATTGGTCCACAAGGTTCAATCGGTCCCAAAGGTACATCTCCAATTGGTCCAATCGGTCCAAAAGGTACTTCACCTATTGGTCCAAGAGGTCCAATCGGACCACAAGGAATACAAGGCCCAAGAGGTCCAATCGGTCCACAAGGTCCTATTGGTCCTAAAGGAACATCCCCAATTGGTCCAATCGGTCCAAAAGGAACTTCACCAATTGGTCCAAGAGGTCCAATCGGTCCACAAGGTCCAATCGGTCCAAGAGGCCCAATCGGTCCTAAGGGAGATAAAGGCCAAACAGGGGCACAAGGTCCAGCTGGACCTAAAGGTAATATTGGCCCAATTGGTCCTATCGGTCCTCAGGGTCCAATTGGTCCTATCGGAAACTCACCTATTGGTCCTATTGGTCCAACAGGAGCTCAGGGTCCACGAGGTCCTATCGGAATACAAGGTCCTAGAGGTCCAATCGGCCCAAAAGGAACATCTCCAATTGGTCCAATCGGCCCAAAAGGAACATCTCCAATTGGTCCAATTGGTCCTAGAGGCCCAATCGGGATACAAGGTCCAAGAGGCCCTATTGGTGTACAAGGTCCTATTGGTCCTATCGGAAACTCACCTATTGGTCCTATCGGTCCAACAGGAGCACAAGGTCCTAGAGGCCCAATCGGAATACAAGGTCCTAGAGGCCCATTAGGTCCTAAAGGTACATCTCCAATTGGTCCTATCGGTCCTAAAGGTACATCTCCAATAGGCCCAAGAGGTCCTATAGGTCCTATTGGTATACAAGGTCCGAGAGGCCCTATTGGTGTACAAGGTCCTATTGGTTCTATCGGAAACTCACCTATTGGTCCTATCGGTCCAACAGGAGCACAAGGTCCTAGAGGTCCTATTGGTGTACAAGGTCCTAGAGGTCCATTAGGTCCTAAAGGTACATCTCCAATTGGTCCTATCGGTCCTAAAGGTACTTCACCAATTGGTCCAATTGGTCCTGAGGGTCCAATCGGAATACAAGGTCCTAGGGGTCCAATTGGTCCACAAGGTCCAATCGGTCCCAAAGGTACATCTCCAATTGGTCCAAGAGGTCCTATAGGTAATATTGGAATACAAGGCCCAAGAGGTCCTATTGGTCCACAAGGTCCAATCGGTCCTAAAGGTACCTCTCCAATTGGTCCAATCGGTCCAACGGGAGCACAAGGTCCAAGAGGCCCAATCGGACCACAAGGTCCTAGAGGTCCAATTGGTCCAAAAGGTACATCTCCAATTGGTCCAATTGGTCCAACAGGAGCACAAGGTCCTAGAGGCCCAATCGGAATACAAGGTCCTAGAGGCCCATTAGGTCCTAAAGGTACATCTCCAATTGGTCCAAGAGGTCCTATCGGTCCAACAGGAGCACAAGGTCCTAGAGGTCCAATTGGTCCACAAGGTTCAATCGGTCCCAAAGGTACATCTCCAATTGGTCCAAGAGGTCCTATAGGTGCTATTGGACCACAAGGTCCTAGAGGTCCAATTGGTAATATCGGTCCTATTGGTCCTAAAGGAAATTCACCTATAGGTCCCCAAGGTATACAAGGTCCAGGAGGTCCAATCGGTGCTTCAACAATTGGCCCACAAGGTCCTATTGGTCCTAAAGGAACTTCACCTATCGGTCCACAAGGTCCTATTGGTAATATTGGTCCTATCGGCCCAATTGGTCCAAGAGGTCCTATCGGTCCTAAAGGAACTTCACCTATTGGTCCAAGAGGTCCAATTGGACCAATTGGCCCACAGGGAGATTCATCAGCAGATCAAGGTCCTAGAGGTCTAATTGGTCCACAAGGTCCTATTGGTAATTCACCTATAGGTCCTAGAGGTCCAATCGGTCCTACTGGAATACAAGGTCCTAGAGGTCCAATTGGTCCACAAGGAGCTGAAGGTCAAATTGGTCCTGGTGGAAGCTCACCAATTGGTCCAAGAGGTCCAATAGGCCCAACAGGAGCACAAGGTCCAAGAGGTCCAATCGGTCCTAGAGGTCCTATTGGTCCAGCGGGTGCTGCAGCAGGTACTACTACTAATTTCACAGTTCAAGCGCTTAATGGTAACTTTACGTTTGAATTTGAGGAAGGTGTTCTTATGAATAATCCTTAATTAGTACCTTGATAAACTAGAATAAATAATTTATATTTATATAAAATTAAGACCAATAGATGGCTAAAAATGTTCAAATAATACCTGGAGGTTCAGAATCCAATGCATTAGTAAATTTTACTGAAACTGGAACTCAATATACTTGGAGGCTATTTTACAATGGAAATTTTCTATATTTTGAGGAAACTCGTGCTTTCACTAAAGTAATGGCTATTAGAGGTGATGGGGTTAAACAGGTAAGTTTCTCAGCTCTTGAAGTCGATTCCCCAGTTAGCCTAATTATTCCAATCCATACCTCAGGTACAATCCCAGACTTAAGTGATGGTCAAATGTTATTTGATAGAGCTAGTAAAAGTATAGTTATGGGTACTTCTAACGGAAATGTTAGTATGGAAGGTGTCCCAGGACAAGAAGGTGCTTTAGGTCCAATTGGTCCTAAAGGCCCTACTGGTATAATTGGTCCTAAAGGTATAATTGGTCCTATTGGTATTAACCCACAAGGTGCCATTGGTCCGCAGGGACCCGAAGGTTTAATAGGAAACAAAGGTAACGATGGTGGGATTGGTGCTATTGGTCCTAAAGGTATTATAGGTCCATTAGGACCGCAGGGTCCTGAAGGTTTAATTGGCCCTATTGGTTTAGCAAATGTTCAAGGTGCTATTGGTCCTATTGGTCAGGATAATGTCCAAGGTGCGATTGGTCCAATTGGTCCTATTGGTCTTGAAGGTGCTATTGGTCCACAAGGACCTAGAGGTTTAATTGGAAACAAAGGTCTTTTAGGTCCTTTAGGTGCCATTGGTCCTAAAGGTATTATAGGTAATATTGGAACAATAGGTCCACAAGGTCCTGAAGGTTTAATAGGAAATAAAGGTCCAATTGGTGCCATAGGTGCAATTGGTCCTAAAGGTCCACAAGGTCCTGAAGGTCTAATTGGTCCACAGGGACCTGAAGGTTTAATAGGTCCTAAAGGTATCGATGGTGGAACAGGTGCTATAGGTCCTAAAGGACCACAGGGTTCAATTGGTACTTTAGGCCCACAAGGACCTGAAGGTTTAATAGGTAATAAAGGCCCAATTGGTGCCATAGGTGCAATTGGTCCTAAAGGTCCAATTGGTGATATTGGACCATTAGGTCCACAAGGTCCTGAAGGTTTAATAGGAAACAAAGGTAACGATGGTGGCATTGGTGCTATTGGTCCTAAAGGTATTATTGGTCCCAAAGGAAATACAGGTGCGATTGGCCCACGTGGTCCTATTGGTCCTATAGGAATTGGAGCAAGCATTGGCCCACGTGGTCCTATTGGTCAGGATAATGTCCAAGGTGCAATTGGTCCAATTGGTCCAATTGGTCTTGAAGGTTTAATTGGTCCCATCGGTCCTAAAGGTTTAATAGGAAACAAAGGTATTGCAAATGTTCAAGGTGCAATTGGTCCTATTGGCCCAGGAGCACCCATAGGTGCAATTGGCCCTATTGGCCCTGTTGGTATTGAAGGTTTAATAGGTCCTATTGGTCCTGAAGGTTTAATTGGTGCTAAAGGTATTGCAAATGTTCAAGGTGCAATTGGTCCTATTGGTCCTACAGCACCTACAGGTGCAATTGGTCCTATAGGTCCCGAAGGTTTAATAGGTGCAATTGGCCCTATAGGTCCTAAGGGTCAAGCAAACGAGATTGAAGGAAGCTTATTAATAGAGACTTTCTCAACCCATGGAGGTAATGGTAACACATCTCAATACCCTGCATACCCAACAAATGCTTCCGATTTTGAATCATTTTTTAACGTAAACTTATCGAATACATCATTTACAGATTCAGTAGTTAATAGTTTAAATAACAGTACAAATGCTTTAAATTGGATTAGTACGGCAGAATTACAAACTCTTTTAACTGTACCTAACAGTGGGGCATATTTTTCAACAAGGGTAACTGGTATATTCAGACCTACAGAAACAGGTACATATACTTTTTCAGCTGAATCCGATGATTCTGTCCAATTAAAAATTGGAAATACTGTAGTTTACGGTTTTTATGGAGGTAGAGGTAGAAGTGGTGTAGGAACTCACACTGGTACTGTTTCATTAACAGCAGGTACTAGTTACAATATTGTAGTTTACCAACAAGAATATGGTGGTGGTGATGGATGTACAGTATGGTGGAAAAAACCATCAGAATCATCAGGTTCTACATGGTACCAACATACAGACGAAATTTACACTTCAGGTGATCAAGGCTCACAAGGTGGTCAAGGTCCACAGGGTTCTATAGGTCCTAGAGGCCCTGAAGGTTTAATAGGTAACAAAGGCCCTATTGGTATTATAGGTGCAATTGGTCCTAAAGGAAACACAGGCGCAATAGGCCCACAAGGACCGGAAGGTCTAATTGGTCCTATAGGTCCTATTGGCCCTGCAGCTCCCATAGGTGCTAGAGGTCCCATTGGTCCTGCAGCTCCAATAGGTGCTAGAGGTCCTATTGGTCCACAAGGACCCGAAGGTTTAATAGGTCCACAAGGACCTGAAGGTTTAATAGGAAATAAAGGTCCTATTGGTATTATAGGTGCAATTGGTCCTAAAGGAAATACAGGTGCGATTGGTCCACAAGGACCTGAAGGTTTAATTGGTCCCATCGGTCCTATTGGACCTGCAGCTCCACAAGGTGCTATAGGCCCTATTGGTCCTAAAGGAAGTACAGGTGCGATTGGTCCACAAGGTCCTAAAGGTTTAATTGGTCCTATTGGTATAGGAAATGTTCAAGGTGCGATTGGTCCTATTGGTCCAATAGGTCCTGAAGGTTTAATTGGTCCACAAGGTCCCCAAGGTGAGAAAGGTCCAAAAGGTATACC
>Ga0181390_1000853_pt1 | contig 13879 bp, 4 predicted proteins | sample 13SPOviralmetaG_FD_130085 | JGI IMG/M metagenome (GOLD analysis project Ga0181390, IMG submission 130085) | Marine viral communities from the oligotrophic San Pedro Time Series (SPOT) site, San Pedro Channel, CA, USA - 13 SPOT_SRF_2010-07-21 | ecosystem: Environmental > Aquatic > Marine > Strait...
GCAACTGTTACAGGTGAATCTCTTAAACTATTAACATCTAGACTACAAGAAGCAACAGGACAACAGCTAGCGTTTGCTGAAGCAGCTCAGTCAGCCGCTATCGGTAGAGCAGCAGGTCTTTCTTCTGATCAATTAAGCAGATTAGGAGCAGTAGCAAAAAACGCTTCTATAGCACTTGGAAGAGATTTAACGGATTCTTTTAATAGATTAGTAAGAGGTTCAACAAAAGGGGAGCCAGAATTACTAGACGAATTGGGTATTATACTCAGACTAGAAACCGCTACTGAAAGATACGGATTAGCTATAGGAAAAACAAAAGATGAACTAAGTACTTTTGAAAGAAGTCAAGCTGTTACAAATGAAGTATTAAGACAAGGCGAAGAAAAATTCCAAGACTTTAGTACTGAACTAAATGCTTTTACTAAATTAGCAAAGTCTTTTGATGATTTAATTAATAAAATTAAAAATAGTTTGACAGGAGTAGCAGAATTTTTAGCTGGAGCGCTTTCTAAAAATGTAGTAGCTCTTGGAGGAGCATTTGCTCTTTTAGGGACTGGAATAGCTAGAGCTATAACTCCTCAAATGCCACAGATAAATTTAGGAAAAGCTGCAGGGGATGCTATGTCTACTGATATAGGCAAATTTTACTCAGGTAAAAATTTAGACAAATTTCAAAGTGGTAATTTTGGAAAAGGAGACATCCAAAAGTTAGAAAGGTCTATGGGAGCTCAAAAAAGCACAGTTTTAAACTTTGAAACTTTTAGAAGATCAGAAGCAAATAAAACTGTAGCAATATTAAAAGCTTACAATATTCAATTAGAAGCAAACTCAAAAGGCACATTTTCAAAAATGAAAGCCAGTTTCTTAGCAAATCTATATATTATGCAAGCAGAGTACGGAAAATTTGTAGGTAGTATGAAGTTTTTAGGGATGGGACTAACAAAAGCATTATCTTTTATTGGTTATGCAGGTATGCTACTTTCTTTAGTAGGTATATTTCAAACTTTGATGGATAAAATGAGAGATCCCGCCCTTGTAAAATATGAAGAAGCACAAAAAAGAGTATTAGATACTTTAATAGAACAAAACCAAGAGTTAAATGATTTAAATGATAAACTACAAGATAGTGCTTTTTTCTTTGATAGAATAGTACAAAATGCAGCTTTTCTTTCTAATTTTTCTTTTAAAGGAGTGTCTGATTCTTTTAAAAGCTTTGATACTTCTGGAGAAATGCAACTACAAGGACAAAGCGAACAAATTATGAAAATCGGAATGTTCAGTGGAAATAGCCAAGCCGCGCAAATAGGATCTGTTTATAACGCACAAAGACATAAAAGGTTGAAAGAGGAAGGAACTTTAAGAATACAACTAAATAAAACACAACAAGGAGTAATTACTCAAACTGTAAAATCTTTGACATTAATGCAAGGACAGTTAAGCAAAAACTCAGAATCTTATAAAGATTTAAACAAAAGAATAGATTTTTTCAATGAAATATTAAGTAACCCAAATTTAAATGAAGAAGAATATATAGCTCTAGCAGAAGCTTTTGGTGACTTAGAAACAAACTCTACAAAAGCTCAACTATCTTTTAATAAATTTGCAAACGCAGGAAGAGTTATTAAAGATTCTGCAGTAGAATATAGGAAAGCTTTAAACTCCTTAATGCCTAAATCAGGGCCTCTGTCAACTATGTTAAAACAAGTAGATATGCTACAAGGAGCTTTTAACGAACTACTTACATCCGATTTGAGTATATTTGAAAAAGATTCAAGCGGAAATTATAGTGAAGAACAAAAAAAGAAAATAGAAAGTTTATTCAGTTCAGCACAAGAGTCAGGAATTATGTCGATGATAGGGCAAGAAGCATATAATACAGCTTTGGCTTCATCTACTGATATGGTAAAGCAGTTAGGGGCCATGCAAGCAGCACTGTTAACAAGAACAAACGCTCTTCAAGCAGCAGCTTATGCAGTAATGTCAGATCAAGTAGGTATACAAAATCAATTAAATGTTGCTCTCGTGGGAGCAACTCCTTTACAAGCAAAAGCATTACAAAACCAGGAAAAACAACTTCAAACAGAAAGATTAATAAGCGAAGCAAAATTTTTACAAGATGGCTTTGATAGATCTGGCATGCATTTAACAAAGGAACAGTTACAGTTAAATGATCAAAACCTATTAAAATTAGAACTTCAATTAGCAACATTGCAGTTACAAAGAGACGAGATGTATTTAATAGGCCAAGCTGCTAGAGGAGCTTTTGAAGGTGGAATGACTACTGCGATAGATGATCTACTTACAGGAAAAGAAAGCAGTCTAAAAGATGCAATGGCAAAATTAGCAAAGGGAGTTTTTGAAGGGGTCTCAAAACAAATATCTACTAGAATGTCTGAAGGAATTACAAATTTTATGTTTGGTAACAAAGACTTACAGGGATATGAGATGGGGGCAGAAATAATTAAAAGAGCTCACATTGAAGGTATTCAAGAAGGGCTGGGTACAACAAGTCCTTTAGGTTCTGTAAAAAATGCAACAGGAGAAGACTCAGGGTTCTTTGGAAAAATGTTTGGAACAATCGGAAGTTTATTCGGGTTCGCAAAAGGAGGAATCACCCCAGTATATGCAGCAGCCGGAGGAACATTTAAAGGTCCTAAGTCAGGATACCCTGCAATGCTACACGGAAACGAAGCAGTTGTTCCACTGCCGGACGGAAAGTCTATACCAATCTCTGGAGGAATGGGAGGAAATGTAAACGTATCAGTAAATATGACAACTGGAGAAACTAGCTCTACTTCAGATGGCGATGATATGTATGCAATGGGTGGAGCTATAGCACAGGCAGTACAAAACGAGCTAGAAAAACAACAAAGACCAGGCGGGATGTTATCCCCTTATTAATAGATTATGGCAATAGGATTTAACGTAGGAGGAAGTTTAGGAGTAGTCGTACCAGACAAAGGGCTCACTGCATCTAATACTCCAAGAGTACATTTAGCAAGTTTTGGGGATGGTTACGAGCATAGAATAGCAGATGGAATCAATAACTTACAACAAACTTTTTCAGTAAGTTTTACAACTCGACCAAAAGCAGAAATAGATGATATAGTAGATTTCTTTGAAGGCAAAGGAGCAATAACTTCTTTTGATTATGCACTTGCCGACACTAATTCTGCAAATAATAAAAGAACAATTAAAGTAGTCTGTGACTCTTGGAACCAAACATGGGCATATGATAATTTTTATAGTTTAACAGCAAATTTTAGGAGAGTATACGAGTCGTGAGTACAAATGATCTAATAAATGATTTACAACAACAAGCAGTAGTAGCACCTTTTGTAGAGCTATATGAGATAGAAAAACCAGATGGAACATTCGCATATGTTACTCCTGGAGAGGATAGTGACGGAAGTAGTTTACAGCTGTATGATTACGCCTCTAATTCTACTCTAAGAACATATGCTCCTTATCCTGTAACGTCAGGTAGTTTTGAAACTAAAGTTACAGGAGCAATAGCAAGGCCTATTGTTTCTTTTTCAAATGTAGGAAATAATTTTACAACTTTGATAGGTACAACAGACATTACTTTATTAGTAGGCAAAAAGATAATAAGAAGAACCACTTTAAAAAAATATTTAGCAGGAGAATCTGCAGATACAGAACCTGGAGTTCAATCAGTTGAATTTGCAAGACAGGTATGGACTATATCAAAAATAAAAAGTAGAGATGCTGTTGAAGTAAGCTTTGAGTTGAAAGCACCTTTTGACTTAAAAGGAGTAAAGATACCTGCAAGACAGATAATATCAAATGCATGCCCTTGGGAGTACACAGGAGCTTCCCCTACTTTAAGCGAAGCTGACAAATGTGGAGGATGTACTTGGAGTAAAGACGGATCTATAAAGAATTCTTTTGGAGCTTCAGATGTATCTCAAAAAGTATATGTAACTCTAGACGATGAATATATCTATAGTAATGCTGAGTCTTATACTGATTATACAGCAGCAGCGAGTAGTGCTTCTTTCGCTGTAGATGCTTTTATAAAAACTACTGGAGAATCTGCCACAGAAATTAGCGTAACTGGAAGTTACACAAATGTAACGAATCTAGTCAGATACTGGCAAGTTGTTACTGCAGGTACTAAAGCTCAGTTAGGAACTCCTTCAGAGTCGAATACTAAGTTTCAAGCAGTAAGAGTATTTTCTCCTAGTTATAGTGCAAGTACAACGTATAAAGCATACACTGACGATAGATTAAATGAAATAGTCAAATCAGGAGATTATGTTTGGAAAACTAAACAAGCAACTAAGGGGAACACACCAGGATTTACTGAGTACTGGAGGAGAGCAGATGAGTGTGGAAAAAGATTACAATCATGTAATAAAAGATTTGGTTTTAATGCAGTAAACGCGACAGCTTCAGGGTCTAAAGGAAAGACTACCTTAAAAAACTCAGTACTACCTTTTGGGGGTTTTCCAGGATCAAAGAACTTTGAATAAGTTTATAGAAGAAATCTTTTCTCACGCAGAAAAGGAAGCCCCACGTGAGATGTGTGGGTTAATAATAGAGCAGAATAAGGAAGAAAAATGGATTCCTTGTGAAAATAAATTTTTGGGAGAAAATCAATTTGAAATTGACCCAAAAACTTTCGCAAAGTATCAACTGATTTCGAAAATAAAATATGTAGTCCATAGTCACTATATGCAAGATTGTCATCCAAGCGAGCATGACAAGAAAAATTGTAAGGCGTTAGGTATTCCATACTTAATTGTATCTTACCCTGATAGAGGAGTTGAAATTTATGACCCACGTTAAATTAATGGGAGAATTAGGAGAAAAGTTCGGAACGGACTGGAACATGGATGTTTCTAGTTTCCGTGACGTTTTTCGCCTTATAGATTGTCAAGCAGATGGATTTAAAAAGTACTTGACAGATTGCGCTGAAGAAGGTATAAATTTTACAATACAAAATGGAGAAGATCTTTTAGAAGGAACAGTGGATGCTTTGATCGCCCCTGTGAAAGATACAGTAATTATAACTCCAGTTGCTGCAGGTGCTGGGGTAAAAGATGCATTAAAAATAGTTGCAGGTGCATTACTAATAATGTACGGCCCGAGCTTCATTAAAAAGTTCGATGTTTTTACTACTGGAGGGAGCACAGAAGTAGCAACTACTTCAGGAATTGCTGATGCAGGAACTTTAGGCAGCACAGTAAATGAAACAACAACAGTAGCAAGTAAACTTAAATTAAACAAAGCAGGAATAGCTGCTACGAAAATGGTACAAGGAGCTGGAGTCTCTTTAGGCATGGAAGGTGTTATGGGATATCTTACTCCAGACACTCCTTCAGCTTCTGGAAAAAGTTATTTGTTTGATGGCCCTGAAAATAATGTAAAACAAGGAGCTCCAGTACCTATATTATACGGACAACTAATGATTGGAGGATCCGTAATGAATTATGGACTAGAAGAAATAGGATTAACTAACCACGCTCAAGCAGGATATACATTGGTAACAGATGGTTCTGTAACTTATTCCAGTTCTCCAAGAGGTGGCGGATCAAGTGGAAGAGGCGGTAGAGACTACGGACGAGAGGCACAGAGATGAGTTATTTTAAAGATTTATTGGATCAAATTCAGGACGGTCTATCAGACAACGTTGGTGGAAGCATAGGAAATGCAGGAAATAATTCTAGTACTATACAGGGAGCAGAAAACACGCCCGAAGAAAACCAAACGGCAGTAGTATATGATGTACTGTCAGAAGGACCGATCGAAGGTTTAGTAGACGGCACTAACTCTATTTTTATAGATAAAACACCTGTAACTACTTCAGATTCGAAACATCAACCTATAAGAATAAAAAATGTAGCTTTTACAGCAAGCTCAAGAACTTTAGTAGACTCCGATTCAGGAAATCCTTTTTCTGGACTAAGTATTTCGGACGGACGTAGATATGTACGTATCCCTGGTGGTAAAAAAAGTATAACAGGAAATGGTAGTTCTACAGGAGTAAGCGGAACTAAAGACTCTACAATAATAACAGCATCTTCTTCTTTCTTTGCAGCAGACGATATAACAGACATAAATCCTTCAACAAGTACTACTACTGAGATAGACCCAACAATACCAAAACCTTATATAAGAATAGCAGGCGCAGGCTCAAATACAAATGTAGATTTAGTAACTCCAATCATTAGATTTATAAGTGCAACCTCAGTAGAAATAGGACAACCTCTTCCTAGAAATATAACTCATAAAACAGCATCAGTCGATAAAATAGGTACACTTTCTTCTATAACAAATGCAAATACTGCAATTATAAATAATATATCTCAAGTAGGAGCAGCGTCAAGAGATGTCTCCTCAGTAGAGGTAACTATTTCTAGCCCTGAATTAAGTGATGAAAATACAGTATATAATTACCAAAACTTTCAGTATGCTTTTAGAAATGGATTACCAAATCAACCTTATTTAACTGGTTTTAAAGGAGTAGGAAGCGCATCAATTGTAGAGAATCCTAATAGAGCTGTAGAACAAACAGCAGGTATTTTTTCAAGCAATAATAATTCAGTAAATGGAGGTTGGAACAGTGAAAAAACTCCAGATGCTACAGCACAACCTGTAATTGTTAATGATTCAGCTGTATCAGACCCTAATGAAGTAGATAAAGTAAAACTAACTTTTAAATTTCCTACAATGCTCGCAATTAAACCTAGTAGCGGAGATGAAAAACCTACAGAATGTGAACTAAGAATTTTTCTAGAATATAAGAAAACAGGTGATGCAGGATTTACTAGAAAATTAATGTTTGGTCCGACTCAATCGCAATTAAATGGAAGAGGTACAGGACAATTTACAAAAGCATGGAAACACCCACACACTACAGGTACTATAAGATCTAAAACTAAAACTCCTTTTGCCGAAAGTTTTATAATTGATTTAGAGCCTTATAAACCTTTATCTGAGTATCAAATAAGAATAGAAAGACTCGGGCCTTCTACAGGTAAGCATGGAAACTACGAACATAACTCACCTTGTACTTTAGATACTGTGGAACATAGATTTACAGATAAACTATCTTACCCTCATGCAGCTTATGCCGCAATGATTTTTGACGCAGAAACTTTTAGCAAAGTACCGAAGCGTTCTTATGAAGTAAAAGGATTAAAAGTTAAAGTACCTACTAACTATTTCCCAAAAGGCGAAGGGGGCAGAACTTCAGGACAATACGATAGAAATATAACTTCAGGAGTAGATGCAGGTACCTATCAAAAATGGGACGGTAATTTTAGAGGAGACGCCTCAACTTTTTCAGAAGGATCACCCAACTATGAATTAGTTTGGACAGATAATCCAGCTTGGGTTTTCTATGATCTTGTTACTAATAAAAGATATGGTATAGGCAAATATGTAGATGAATCGCAAATAGATAAATATGAATTATTTAAAATAGCTAGATATTGTGATGAATTAGTTGCAGACGGTAAAGGGGGCACAGAGCCAAGATTTACTGCAAACGTATACTTAAAAGAGGCTGCAGATGCTTTAAAAGTTTTAAAAGATATTACTCAAGTATTTAGAGGAATGTTATACTGGTTAGACGGAGAAATTCAGTTCTCCCAAAACAGATACCAGCAACCTATTTATACATTCTCTAAAGGAAATGTTATGAGTAACTTTAAATATACTTCTACAGCTACTCAATTTAGATCAAACCAAGTACAAGTAACTTGGAACGATCCAGAGTCAATGTATAAGAAGCAAGTCGAGATAGTAGAGGATACTAATAATATATTAGAAACAGGAAGAATTGTGCCTAAAAAAGTAGTTGCTTTTGGTTGTACTTCTAGAGGACAAGCACATAGATTTGGTAAATGGACTTTATTTACAGAAATATTAGAGAATGAAACAGTATCTTTTTCTACTTCAATTAATGCAGGTTTCTTAAAACCTGGTGATGTTGTACTCGTACAAGACGCAGATAGAGACGTTATCTCTAATTCTGGTAGATTATCTTCTTCTAGCTCAACTACAGGAATAAATTTAGACAGAAATATAAATCTTTCTAGTGGTAATACTTTTAAATTATCTATAATGTACCCGCAAGGCGGAGCATACTTATCAAATATTAGTGCTACTATAAATGATAATACAGGCAATGCTTCGGTAACAAATAATTATCAAAGAGGAGACCTAGTAACTCATGCAAAAGTTGATGGAAATGTTGTTGAAATTACTACGTCAAGTCAAGCAAGCAATGCAGTAGATAGTACTGGAAATCCATTAGATTTAGAGTGGAATCCCAATTCAAGAATTGAAACTCAAACAATATCTACAACTGGTAGTTCGGTCTCTACAGTAACAGTTAGTAGTGCTTTTTCTTCTGCTCCAAACTCTGAAATAATGTGGGTTATTAGAGAGTATGACGATGCAGGAGATTTAGTAATTGGTTCCGGTCAGCAGTATGTAGTAACTGAAGTTAAAGAAGAAGAGGCAATGACTTTTGCTATAACTGCTGCAAAATATGAATCTTCTAAATTCGATTTAGTGGATAGAGGATATATACTAGATGTTGGCGTAGATACTAATAAACTACCTTCTTTCAATGAATCAACTCCTAGCCCAGAAACCTTAAGTTTATCCGTATCAAAATCTTTTACTCCAGGAGTAGACGATGAAACTAGTATTCCAGGTGTGTCAAATATTATAGTTGCAAGTTGGGGAAGAGTTTTAAATAGTGATGGTACAGCATATAGTAACCTAAGCCACTTTGAAGTAAAACACAACATTGACAGTTTAAAAGAAACTAAGTTTAAGAAACTTACAGCACCTAAAGATGAAACAAGATTAGAAATACCTTTCAGTGGTGCAGGAACATATATAGTTCAAGTACAAGCGGTAAATGTTAATGGTGGAAAATCTCAAATAGTACAGAGAAAGATAGAAGTAACTTCAGATGCTTTAGTAAGTTCTGGTAAAGTTATAGAGAAAATACCAAGCGAAGGAAAAATAGATAAACATATTCAATGTAGTAGTTCAACTGTATCTATCGACTCAGTTAACTATAAACTAGAAAATTCCGAAGGAACTGTTTTTGCAAACCCTAGTAATGGAAATACAGCGTCTTATCAGCAAAGTTTCGCAGGAATGTCTTCAGGAGATACTGCATACTTATTATTTGACGCTAGTGAAAGTGCTACATCAGGAGATAGATTAAAAGCAATAAAAGCTATAGAAGATACTACAGCTGCTATACCTATCGGAGTAGATCAAAGTAACTCAGCACAGACTATTACTCCAGGATTTTCATATCTCGCAGAAGTAGGAGCTTCAAATAGCGGCATAACTACTAGATCAGGAACTATATCTGGTACAAGCGGAGATACAATTATTACAGGATCTTCTACTAGTTTTACTACTCAGTTCTCTAATGGAGATACTATTGTAATAGCTCCTCCAGGAGCTACTCGTTTTTATACTAAAATTAACTATATAGAGAACGATGGAAAATTACAAATTCAAGATGGATTACCTAGAGATTATTCAGGAGTAACTGTAAATAGTTTATCTTTTAAACCAGATCCTATATCAGATGTTATCTTAGCAAAAGTATCTTACGACGGCTCAACTTACACACTAGAAGAAAAGTACTCAGAAGGAACAGAAAGTTTAGGGTATTTTCATCATGAAAACACTTCAAATACAAATGCACTAAGTGCTGACGCTTTTAAAACTGAGTTTGGTAGATTCCCACAAGAAGGAGATATACTTATTGTTGTAAACACAGCTCCTACCCCAAAAGTAAGTAAATCTTACAAGTTCGCAAGTAATGCCTTTAGTGAAATAGCTAACTTTATGACTGGAGATTTACTAGTTGATGGTACAATAGAAGGTGACAAGATTAGATCTGATACTCAAATTATTGCAGGTACAGATGACAATGACAAAAAAGCAGTATTAGACGGTACAGGAACAGGAGACGATGCACTACGTATATATGCAGGAGCTAATGTAGCAGATAAAGATAATGCTCCTTTCAAAGTAACACAAGGCGGAGCTTTGACAGCAACAAGTGCTAGTATATCGGGAGATATAACAACAACTACTTTGATTGTAACAGAAGACGCAGAAGTGCATGGACAAATAAGAGCTACTGCTATAACTGCAGGTATTGTAACAATTGATAGTATAAACCAAGAAGTATGGAATGAGATAGATTCAAGAACTGCACCAACACAAAACGGGTTCTATGATCAGTTTAGTGATACAGGAACAGCCGGTCATTATGTTGGAGTTGCAAAGAACTTTGATTTACTTGGACCAAGTGGGAATGGATATACAGCAAATTCAAATAAAGTAGATATTCGTTCAGGAATGGTAAGCGGATTTAGTGATACTACTAGTTATACCGGTACTCAACTAGAGGTGACTACTCGATACTATTATAAATTAGCAACTTCAAGTACTTGGATAGCTATTGGCTCTGCAGATACAGCTTCAACAAGCAAATCTACTACTGCAACTGGATTCTTTTATGAATTAGACATAGACCCTTCTTTAGCAATAAGCGCAGGAACTTTAAGTAGCGGCTCAAAATATCATTTTAGAATATCACTAACTCCTACTGTTTCAGGAAATGTATGGACAGATAGCTCTGCTTCTCCCGGCTTTAAAGTAAACTATTCCATACAGCAATCATCCACAGGAACAGGTACTGGTACAGGCACAGTTACTAGTGTTGGAAGTGGTGACGGGTTAACTGGAGGAGATATCACAAGCTCCGGTACTTTAGCAGTAGATAGCACAGTTGTAAGAACAACAGGAACACAAACAATTGCTGGAGACAAAACTTTTTCAAATGATATTATAGTTTCCGGAAATCTAGACGTAAGAGGAACTACTACTACTTTAGATACTGCAACTTTAAATGTTGAAGATAACAATATTACTATTAATTATGGAACAGGAAATACTACTACTACAGCTAATGGAGCAGGTATAACAATACAAGATGCAGTAAATTCTAGTACAGATGCTACTATTTTATGGGACGCAACTAATGACGAGTTTGATTTTTCACACCCTATAAGTGTTGCAGGTAATATAAGCGTTGCAGGAACTTTAAATGTGGGTACTGCTGATTTAATTAAAGAAGAAAACGGCCAATTAAAAATACAATCAGGACAAGGTGTTATAGTCAATATTGATAATAATGATTCAGGCCCTGATGTATTTACAGTCACAAAAGGAAGTAGCGGTGCAACAATATTACAAATAACTACCGCAAGTAATAGTACCACTTTTAGTGGCCCTGTACAAGCAACCTCTTTTAGTGATGGAACACTCTCTGGCGTCACATTTGTTGACGAAGATAACATGACATCTAATAGCGCTACGAAGATTCCAACGCAACAATCTGTCAAGGCATATGTAGATTCTCAAACTGCAAATGCGGGAACAATCAGTAGCGTAACTAATTTTGCAGATAATCGAATACTTACTGCAAGTGGATCAACAACTATAAATGGTGAATCAGGTTTAACTTTTGATGGTGCTACTTTAGGTGTGGTTGGAGATATAAGTCTTGGTGATAATAAGAAAATATACTTAGGAACTGGAAATGATACTGAGATATATTTTGATGGTTCTAATAGTTATTTTCTAGGTACTGGAAACACTTTTTATACAGGTGCTACTAGCGTAACTTTAGCATCAGGTGTTAGTGTTGGTTCACAGACATATCTAACAGCAGATTATTCTAATGGCGTTAAGCTATATCACACAGGTGCTATCAAGGCAAAAAGTACAGCGACTGGTTTTGATGTAACAGGAACAGTTACAAGTGATGGTTTGACTGTTGAGGCAGTCTCTAATGCACTGATACGGATATCTGACTCAACTAGTGCAAATCAGAGGTTAGACCTACAACACAATGGTGGTGTTTCTAGTATTATTTCTGGAAACAATGGTGCTTACGGAGCAATAAAATTACAAGCCTATAACGGCACGAATACCGTTGACAGACTTTCAATAAATACGTCAGGTAACGCTACTTTCTCAGGAACTATCTCTAGCGGTGCAATTACAAGCACAGGAATATTAACTATAAATGAAGAGCTTTCAGGGGATGCATCACAACTTGTAATTAATAATACACAAGGTGCTACATTTAGAATGGGTATTACAGGTAGTGGTGCTAATGAAGCCGCACACATAAAAACTAATTCAAGTGAAGCATTAGAATTCCATATAGGACAAAGTGCGGCATCAACAACACCTGATATTACATTCTTAGCAAATGGTGGTGGTATTGCAATACAAGGCACAACAGTAATAGACTCCTCTCGTAATTTATCAAATATAGGAACTATCTCTAGTGGTTCTATAACAAGTGGTGTCATAACAGTAAATAATGTTGCAAGTGATAAAAAAATATCTTTTAACAGAACTGGCGGTAAAAATATATCAATAGAACATGATGCAAATCAAATTTACTTTTGGAATAATACAGATAGTCATTTTTTAATGAAGATGAGCAATGCTGGGCTTGTTCAGTCAAAGGTGGGTTTTAGTGTAAATGGAACAACTGTAATAGACTCCTCAAGAAACCTAACCAATATAGGAACTATCTCTAGTGGTGCCATTACAAGTAGTGGTGCTATAGGTAACTTAGGTAGTCAAATTGGGCAACAGTTAGAATTAGGTAATACTACTACAGCCACTTTAAGATTTGATTCTGATGAATGGAGATTGTATTCAGGGGGTACTGGCTCCTCGGGTGAACTATTTACTATAAGTCAAACAGGTGACGCAGTCTTTAGAGGAAATGGTAATTTAACAGCACTTGGAACTATGCAAGTATATAGCACTCTATATACAAGAAGTAATTTACAAGTATTAAATGCCGCAAGTAATGGTTGGAATACTTGGGCTAGTAGATCAAATGGTAATTATAATTTAACTGTTGGAACTATCTCAAGTGGAAATATCTCTAGTGGCACAATTACATCTTCAGGAAATATAGATGTAAACTCAGATTCAGGTCAGTTACAGTTTGGTGCAGATAATGACATGCAAATTTTCCATAATGGTGCAGGTGGAGAAATAAATAATACTACAGGTAACTTTACAATAGATTCAAGTGGAGATATTGACCTTGATGCAGATGGAGGAGATATAAAGCTTAGAGATGCAGGTGTGCTTTTTGGTTCATTAAGTAATTCTTCAAGCAATTTAGTTATTAAATCAGGTAGCACTACTGTTTTAGACTCCTCTCGTAACCTAACCAATATAGGAACTATCGATAGTGGTGCTATAGATGTAACTGGAACAGCAGATATAAGTGATCAAGTAACAATTCAAAGTAGCACCTCTACTCCTCTTTCAAGTTTATTTTCAGGAAGTTTAGTTGTAAAAGGTTCTGCTAGTGAAGATCCAATAATAGCTGTTACAGATTCAGGAACTGCAAACGCAGCAGCAGGTGTATTTCATCAATCTTCAACAAGCCCAGGATTTCCAGCTTTAGTTATTAATGCTGCTTCAAACGGAAGTGAGCAACCTCTAATATCAGCAAGAACAAATGTAAATAATACATCAGGAGTTGGCGGAACTGAAGTATTTGCAGTAGACGGCGATGGTGACGCTACATTTGCAGGAACTATAGATAGTGGTGCTATTACAAGTACAGGTTTAAACAGCACTTCAGGTACAGTTCAGTTTGCAGATGGTAATGCTTCATTTGATTCTTCAGATGCAAATGGTTATCCAAGGTTTACACATAATGGTGGTTCAGCTCAAATAGGTTTATTTAGAACACTTGGAAGTGTTGGAGGTATGTACATAGGAGGGTCAGCAGATGGTTTTCGTGTATATACAGCAA
>Ga0181390_1000854_pt1 | contig 13878 bp, 18 predicted proteins | sample 13SPOviralmetaG_FD_130085 | JGI IMG/M metagenome (GOLD analysis project Ga0181390, IMG submission 130085) | Marine viral communities from the oligotrophic San Pedro Time Series (SPOT) site, San Pedro Channel, CA, USA - 13 SPOT_SRF_2010-07-21 | ecosystem: Environmental > Aquatic > Marine > Strait...
AGTCGATTACATTCAATAACTTGAAGATCAGTATATTGGTTCATATTTAATATTATATATTATTTTTTTTTATTTCATATTTTTTTTATTTTATATTAATATAAAATGCATATACCGGATGATAAAAGAACCAAACTCTTGGGACTACTTAAAGAAATTGATAGATTAGACTTGTATGGACATAAAGAATGTAAGAGATTTTGGGTTGAAACCGAAGAACCCACTTGTCAAGCTTGTGTAGATTTTTTAATTAATTTATATCCCGAAAAAATAATAGATGATATAATTATACAAGGTGATGACCCATACGAAAATTGATGTTGATGATGATTATTTAGAAGAAATACTATCGATATTAGCTATGCACGGGCGACCAGATTTAATTTCTGTATTGAGAGATACAGAATATAAACCACCAAAAAGAATGAAAAAAGAGATATTAAGTGATGATGAAGGTAGTGCTACAAGTGAGAGTGATTATGAAGTTGAAATCGATGAAGATGGATTTCACTCACTTAAATAATTATACATGACACAAAGGTCATATCTTTCGGGATATTTTTCTTTGAACTTATTCAAGTTATTTGTTCTTTTATAATAATAAAATGAATTACGGGCAACCGCAAGATCTTTATTATTTTGATATTTTTCTTTTCTTTTATCTTTATTGGATTCATAATGTTGTTTTGCCCGTGCTCGATTTTGAAGCTTAAAGTCATCAGTATCTTTTACTTTTTCATATCGATCTTTATTTCTCTGTCTTTGGTCTTTGTATTTTAAAAGAATTGTTTGGATTTCAGTTTCACTCATATCAAGCATTTTAATATTTATATTAATTATATATATTAAATTATCTTTAATATCTTTTTTAACATATCTTTCATATCATCTGTAAGTTCGATTTTAATTTTATTATTATCTTGTGCAAATTGTAATTTACTGATTGTATTTTCTCCGTGTTGAACACAACACATAATTTTATTAATTTCAGTAATGGCAATACTTTTGTCCATAATACCTTCAAAAATATCTTTACCTTCACCAGCACTATTATTGCCAAACTTACAAGATGAATTAAACCACTTTTTTGTCATCATGATTGTAGCTTCATGAATGAGTTGTTTAGTATTACCGCAATCGATCATGTGAATATTAAAATCTCTTTCGGTCATACAGAATAACATTTTATCACTACCCACACTACCAACTTTATTATGTTTTAAGGTTTCATAACTATATTGTAAATAGCTTGGGAAATAAATATCATCATCATCCATAAAAGCAAATATCTTTGTTTTACATTCTTTAATCAAATCATTTCTTTTTTTGCCAATAGTTCTTTTGGGTTTATTATTGATATATTTTAATTTAATTGGATGAATATGATCTTCAACTGATTTAATATCTTGAATGAACTTTTCTGTGCCATCATCATCGATGATTAATGTAATTTTATTGTGTGGATATGATTGACAAGTTAAGCTCATTAAAAATAGTGGTAAAAACTTATTTCTGTTAAATGTTGGGACAAGCACCGAGATTTCTTCAAAGTTCATTTATATTAATACAATAAAAAAATTATAAATAATAAACGCGGTAAAAAAAGTGCCCATAGATCTCCCAAATAATCTTATAAGAATATGAGATATTTATGGTCATCACCACCACCACCCCTTACTTTCGATTACATATTCATTTTTTATTTGTTGTTCTTCAATTTCTTTTCTTATTTCAATCTTTCTTATATATTGTTTGATATGTGCTAAATCACTTTTTATTGTATTAACATCTTCATGAATAGCTTTCAAATCGGTCAATACTTTATCAATGGGTTTTTGATCGCTCATATAATTAATTGTATATTTTTATTTGAATAAAAAAATATTTACTTAAATTAAAATATATGGTAATAACAAATAAACAGAAGTATAATGCAAAGTATAAGTTTAAAAGAAATGATGCTCACTCCAAGAAAGATATATCAAAAACTACTGGAATCCCCTTGCGAATACTTGATGAAGTATTTGATCGCGGTGTGGGGGCAAGAAAAACTAATCCGTCGAGTGTGCGAAGTGCTGCCACTGGAAAAAAGGTTGGTGGTAATTCACTCAAAGGCAAGATGACTGCCGAGCAGTGGGGTCATGCCCGAGTATATTCATTTGTGATGAAACAACCCGGGACTTGGGGCAAGGCTGACAAAGACTTGGCATCGAAGGTAAAAAAATTAAAAATTACGGGTTTTAAAAGATAATATCATTTATAATAAATGAGTGAAAGTGATGAAGGGCAACTTCAAGATTATTCAGTCGATCAATTAGCTGGTGCCATAGTTTTGGTTCTTGGAGCGGTTGCCAGTTTGCTTTTGGTGGTGTGGCAATCAAAATGCCATTGCAAAGTTAATTTATGTTATATCTTTCAATGTGAGAGAAGACCGCCAAATGAAGATGAACTCAAAGGTTTGAAAGATCAAGCAAATAAATTAAAAGATAAAAAGAATGAAAAAAAACAAGATAAAATCTTAAAGAAAGAAGAAAAGATTTTACAAAAAGAAGATGAAATATTAAGTCGAACTCAAAGCGGACAACTTCAACCCGAACCTGAAATAGAGAGATTAGTTTAGTGCCCATAGATCTCCCAAATAATCTTATAAGAATTAATGATATTTATGGTCAATCGAAATAAACAATAACGGGATTATCGGGAGTTGAATATCTAATTTTGAGAATATTAAGGTTTTTAGATTTAACAACCTTTTTATCATCTAATTCTTTTTGAGCTTGTGGTGAAATAAAAGGTATGAACTTATATCCCGCAAATTTGGAATCACCATTCATTAATCGACAGCATCTTCTTACAGATGGTATATCTCCAAATTGTTTTATGAAATCCATATCATCTTGAAGTTCTTTTATATTATCATATTTGGTATATCCCAAATCATAGTTATTTTTACAATATTGAATGATATGTTTGCACAACATCATGACATTATTCTTTTCTTTAATTGTTAAAGTTTTCTTTGGATTCACATTTGTTAAATAATGAATAAGACCATCTTTATTTTCAATTTTATAAAAGTTGTTTTTAATCTCAAACTTTTCTTCAAATAACTTTAATAATTTACTTTGAATATCTTTCTTATTATCTTGATGAGAGAATACAATTTTTAGACCGAGATTATTGATGAGATCGATTAAATCAGTTTTCGAGTGAGACTTGTGAATTAACATTTACTTTATATTATATTTTATTTTTAATTTTTAAACGCGGTAATTTTAAATGTTGATAATAATATAAACATGCTGACCGCAAAAGAACTTCGTAAATTAATAAGAGCTCACAATGAATTATCTAAAATCAAAGTGCCCCGTGGTGCAACTGCCGAAGATATGGTGAAGTTGATCGAAGCTTCGGGGTATAAAGTTGATCATGAGAAGAAAGAAATATCTCCAAAACCCACCCGTGGTAAGAAGATTGTTGTGGGTAAATCAAAGAGAAAGGGTGTTGTTGGCACAGATGAATTGGCACCTGACACCAAGAAGAAAACACCTGCCGAGAAAAGTGAAGCTAAAAAGAAAAGACATGAGAATGTCATAAAATATATTATATCAAATAAAGAAGTATTAGAAGATAGTCGAGTGAAAGAATTACTTTGATTTCTTTTGAAATGCCATATACCCATTCTCATCATCATTCTCTATAATTCTCAATCTTAATAAAGCTGTAATACAATTCAAAAAATTAATATGATCACTTTTAAATATAGCTTGTTTATTTTTCTTTCTTGTATAAATCATATTACAGAAATGTAAATATGTTTTGATTTGAAGTTTGATTGGAATCATCTTCGACTTATAAATTAATTCTTCACCTTGATGTAAATAAGCATCGATAGTATTTTGAGTTGTTAATGGGTATGATGAGATTAATAAACCCTTGTAATACATGCATAATGTCCCCTTACCCCCGTAATACAGCATATAATCTATTATTATTATAATAATTGGTGTATTTTTAAGTATATAATCTAATAAATACACTATTTAGCACTTAAAGATATGTATAATTTTAAAATTATCAATGATTTCTTTAAGTATATTATGTAAATAATGGATTATTGCCCCTTTTAAGTCATTATTATTGGTTAAATGTTTGATTATCGATACTTAAAGTTAAATTATTATATATAATTATAATAGAGATTAAGATGGCAAGTAAAAATATTTCAAACACACAATACATTAACATGAGTGATGATGAAATCAAAACTTACAAAAAAGATAATAAATTATTTTATACTTTCTCGATTAAGTTTAATGAGATATATTTGGAATCAATCAAAGAACATTTCAAAGATATTACTATTAAGAAAAATACAATCAACGATGATAATGATAATGTAAAGAAAGATGACTTCGATATTATGGAGTTTAACAATGATCAATGCAAACAATATACATTATATAATATCTTTGTTGTTTGTCATAGAGATCATAAACAAAAGATACATGAAATCACAACAGCTATTTCAAATAATAACTTTGTAAGAAACTTTGAACATCGAAGCTCAATTGAACTCGATCAAAAGAAAAGTGAATATGGACATTGGGAAACTATCAATCAAAAAGAGATTAAATACCCAATATGCATTCTCACATATAAACGAGCTAATCAATATGGCAAAACTCATTTGACATTATGTCGATCAAAGATTAAACATTATCTATTTGTTGAGCCTTGTGAGTTCGATGATTATGATCAATGGGTTAATAAAGATTATGGCACTATTGTGAAATGCCCAAGAAACTTTCATGAAGATAATATGGGTAGTTCAGTTGTCAGGAATTATATTCTTGAATGGGCAAAGAATTATGAATATGATAGAGTATGGATGCTCGATGATAATATTTCAAGATATAAGAGATTTTATCAGGGAGTTAAAAGAGAAATACTTGGCAATAGTATTTATACTACAATTGAAGATTATGTTGAAAGATATGATAATGTTGGAATCGCATCTCATAATTTCAACCCTTTTATTATGGAGAATAAAAAGACTAATTGTCTTTGTCATAATACCAAATGTTATTCATCAATGTTAATACCCACTTTTACTGATATTACTTTTAGATATAAACATCAAGAAGATAATTTAATCTCATTTGAATATATCAATAAAGGTTTTTCAACATTAAGCTTCAATCATATTCTATATGATAAAGATACATCAGGATTAAATAAAGGGGGTAATCATGAAACTATCTATAAAGTAAAAAAAGGAACTGATGGAGATGGATACAGAGAAAGATATGAATATTTTAAAGCAATCTGTTTTGTTCTTCAATGTGAGAAGAAATTAAAACTTATTGAAGGTAAAACTCTCGATGATTTAGTTTCTCGATCAACAACAATGAAAAGTAAAGAATATCATGCAAAAGTAAATTATAAAGTTCTTCAAGGTAAAGACAATAAAATTATTAAGAAAGATGAATATAATGAAATAAAGTTTATTCAAGATAAAGCTCAATTAAAATGGATCAAAAGAGAGAAACAATAAATAGTGCGTTTAGAACCCAATTTTTTTATATATGTAAAGTTAAATGACCCAATTCGACAAAGATTATAAACTCGGCAAAGAAAGTGAAGTTCAATCTCACCCCGATTTACAAAAGATATTTAAATGTGATTTAACTCATGACCCCGAAGAATATGCTCACTTCGATTTTTTTAATGAGAATGTTTTAGTTGAATTAAAAACAAGACCAAGAACCTTTTATAAAGATAATAAGTTTTTTACAACTACAAGAGACGGGAGAACAATTGAAATCGAAAGCTTATACTTTGATGCACCGAAAATGAGATTTGGATTTCAAATGAATAAAAGACTAAAAAAGAATAATGAAAAAATTAAACATTATTATATTGTTTGGAAATGTTCGGGTCAATATTTTTATTGGAAGATTAATTGGGATAAAAAAGATTATTTTATTGAAGATCAATTTCGAGATATGGGGCACGGATATAAACAATCGAGAGATGTAATTAATGTTTATACTAAATGTATTAATCAATGGTGCCCATAAATATCATTAATTCTTATAAGATTATTTGGGATATTTATGGTCATTTATTCTTCTTTATTATATACAAGGTTTTGTGTGGCAACATCATGCCCCATCACATCTGCCAATTCTTTTTGCTTATCAATAATATCTTTTGGTATTACTGATGAAACAACTATCTTTCTCATCATTGTAGTGGAGATCGATTTACCCAAATATTTCTTACTTGTCTTAACAAGTAATTGAGATAAAGCATTTCTACTGATTGCATTACCAGTTGAGCTTACAAATAATACATCACCATTGGTCTTTTTAGTTTTTCTCAAATACATTCGAATAATCTTCTCAATATCTTTATCGATTGGAATCTTCTTTTCACCATATTTCTTGCTGGTCTTGTATTCATTCATTACCATAGTTAATTTACCTTTTTCATTAATTAGATAATTACCAAGTTTTTTATCATCTTCTTTTAATGTATTATATTGAGTTTTTGATATTAGCTTCATGCCCGAGAAATCTAATCTCACAGGGTATTTCACTAACATCGAAAAGATTGTATAAACCATTAACAATTCTTTTTCTTTACCCGTTAAAGTTTCTTTCTTTTTTAAACCTTGGGATTTAATTTCATTCTCCATAGTTTTTATCATCTTCTTTATTTCTTCAAGATCAACAAAGTTTTGGGATTGGGATTGACTAATCTTACCATTGGCATTATCTTCAAGATATTTATCATTCAATTTATCACGGCGTTTTTGATAATCTTCAATTAACTCATCATATTTCTTATCATGATTTAATGCCAATAATAATATGATCACTGCATTCAAAGTATTTCTTTGAGATGTATAATGATTTGTCTTTATTTTATCCATAACTTCATCGGGTTTTGATAAAAAATCATAATTATCAGTGTCAAAAATCTTCTTCAATTTATTCAAATGAATTACATATTGTTTGATAGTATTTGTCTTTAACTTCGGTCGATCAGTTGAAATAGCTTCGGTGGGGTTTTCTGTATTAATCTTCATTATTTTTATATATAATAAAGATTATTTTTTTAAATAAATAATAATAAAAAAAGATTATAATATTTTTATGCATTGTAAATCTCAATCATGCCATCAACTAATCGAGCAACACGGAGATATTCACAATAAGATCTCATTAGAGATGGTATTTTAGAACCACTTGGAGCACCCGCAAGAGTTAGATGGAGCTCAATGCCACGCTGTCCAACGCGACCATTGGTGAGACGAGACCCAAGATAAAAGAAACGACCACCGAGATTATCTTGCTGGACGCGACCTTCAAATGTATCATCTGTAATACCACCCGAAATACCTTGATCACTATACATCTCACGATTAAGCATTGGCACACCTTCACTATCAGTAAGAAGAGAGAAAAGTCGAGCTTGATTATCAATATCACTTGTATATTCAAATCGATCATTGTATCGAACATTGTATCTTAAAGTGCCAACATTACCCGAAGCATTCACAAGTGGAGCAACAGACTGATACTGCCCAAGAATAGTTTCTTCATTATTACTATCACTATCGGGAGCAATAGCAGTTATAATACGGGGCACAACTCTGTTTGCCATACCAAGATTTTGAATAATACCCGAAGCAAGTCCAGACTGGGTGAGAGAATGTTCAATAAGGCGGTAATCTACAAATGAGAAATTAAGATCTTTGTTTGCATTGGCATATCTCTCCATTTCATCTGTGGCACCATAGAAAACATAATCAGCACAAAACTTTAACTGGTCTCTTACAATATTCACTGGGAGATCGGCAGTATCAGTTGAAGCAATTTGAGTTCTAAACTTTGTAGTTGGGTGAAAAGTTAATTCAATATTAATCGGTTCATTTATCATGTAAAGTGGGAGCTGGTGAAGTTTTAAGAATGGGAACAGATCACTTAAATCAATACCAAAACTTGGGCATTCACTTGGTTTTGCTCCATCGCTAATTGCCCAGTCTGGCAAGAAAGTATTCTTGGGATCATATCCAACATCAGCTTCAACACCAACATCGAGACCAAAACCAAAAGCATCTTTCGACTGACCTTCATCTTCATAATCCCATTCATAATTAATACATCTGCCCGTTGTATATAATTCTCTTTCAAGATTGTTTTCATTCGAAATTAAAGATGATTTAATAGCATGAAGACCACCCCAACTATCCAGCTCATTCAGGGTTTTATTACCAATTTTAAGAACAGCCTTCTTGACAAGCTGGGCAACACCAATATGCGGTGCATAATAACAATCATTTTGATTACCAGTATCAGTTGGCTCAATAGCTAAAAAGATCTTTGAATGAGAATGTAAAAAACCCTTGTTCTGTAAAGTAAATCGAGCAAAACCATCTTGCGTGGATGAGCCTTGGTTGAACACCACGGGCTCCAACAGGTCGGTCTCTACTTGCTGGATGTAATTCACCGGGATCTGTTGAAGTCGAAGAAAGTCTGGTGGGGCGAAATCACCATCAAGAGATTTCTCATCTGTCTGTGTGGGCGGGGGCGGGGTGCTTGAAGAACTCTGTCCAGTATCCATATTTTATAATAATAATAATATAAAATATTTATAAAAAATAAAATTAAAAAAGTTATTATAGAAAACAAAAGTGCCCATAGATCTCCCAAATAATACTATAAGAATTAGTGATATTTATGGTCATTACTGGATTAACTGAACACCATTCGAATTATATACCAGTTGAGAACGAGCCTTAATAAATATATAAACCCCTTGTGGGTTGTCTTGTTTTAGATCACTTTCAATAGAAACTCCAAACTGCTCCATCGAGAAATCTTCACCAGCACCACCGATGCCATATTTTACACCAAGACCAGTTAGAGCACCACCATCGGGTATGCGAGTGTAAGAAGTTTGAGCATTCGAAGTTGCCAGTGTATAATCCCGAGAAGAAGTCAGTGGTGAAATTGTTGATTTATCTTGTGCATAATCGGGTAATACAGCTTCAACAAAACCCTTGACAATCTGCGGGTCGGGTAGAATAGTGGCGGGATTACCAACAATAGAATTGACAAAATCAAAGTCGGCTGGATATTTCGAACCACCCTTTAAAAACTGGATTCTACGGAAATTGGCAATATCACTTGTAGTCGATGAACCCGACATGAAAGTTGTTGTCATACCATCAGCAGTTAAAGTGTTATTATTAGCAACTGGCATAAATGTCATAAAAGCACTCAATACATTTCGAAGTGAAAGAGAATACTGGATTTGGGCATTGGTAGAATTGATGGATGTATATAGAGATGTAATTGTATTGAAGTTCATTACACCTTGGGACTGATCACCCGAAAGAGCACCATCGGGAATATCTTGAACTTCACAGCATAGTTTAAGATTTGAGAGCTCATAATGGCATTCAGTAAGTCCAAGTGAAGAACCATTAATAGCATAAAATACATTGCTGTCGGGTGAAAGGCTCAACTCGATCTGGACACCACCAAAAGCATCAGGTTGAAGATTTACCATATTACCGGATTGAAGAAATCCCGATGGGAGATGCATAGAAAACTGATTGGTCTGTTTTGAATTAGCTGGACTTTCAACAACATTCTTTCTAAAAGCTTCGGCATTGGGATAAATTAAGCATGTTTCACTTAAATGCCCAATTTGATCTTGGAGTGAGCTGGTAAGTCCAAGGTAAGTATTAAGGTATTTATTATAATGCCTTATGTCTTCACATATCATTTTCGAGCGGTGTGATCGAATAGTAAGAGCATCAAATAAATTATAAATACCAAGTCGATTATTCATTGTCAATCCATCACCATTTCTCACGGGGGTTGGGTCGGTGAGATTATCTTTGAAGGCATTAAAATCACCAACAATTCGAATTGTCTTTGTGTCAAGTAATCCATTCTGGGCACTTATGGTGAATGATAGAATTGGGAAACCATTCTTGAAAGATACTTTGCCATCTGCGGGAACATTGTCCGGTCTTATCTCAATAAATCTCGAAGTCATTTTTATAATATTTAAAATATATTAAAATGAAAATAAAAAAAAGTAAAAAAAGTTTATAAACGAAGTAATCTTATGATATATGAAATACTTACATAATTATATCAACAGCACCATCTCTAATCATGAGCCTTCGAAGATGAACAACAAAAGAGTTGAATAGCTTGGGTTTATCTGGCGGTGTGGATTCAAGATATTTGAGAATTACAGCAAGATCTTTGCCCCTTAAAACCATCGCACCCTTCTGCCCACCAGCACTGAAACCACGACCAAATACAAAGTTCTCCATAAATGCTGTAAAACTCTTCGGTTGTATTTCAGCATTATCAAGACATTTTTCAAGCTCATAAATATGAAACTGATCAATTGAATTGCGGGTGGCAATCTTTTTTGTAGATATTTCTCTGCTTGGGACCCGTCTGCCATTCAGGGTGTATTGAATACTGGATAAGAAATCACATATACCAGTATATCCCGCACGATTAGATTGAAGACATGTATCTTGCTTATCTTTGGTTAAAGAACTGGCATTATCATTATCACTACCCTTAATTACATACCCCGAAGCACCACAAATCTGTTGAGCACTATTATAAACAGAACTATCTTGTGGGACTACCAACAGAGATTTTGCCCGACTATTCTGTGCAAAGATTTGAAATGTTGTCTGTCGATCACTGGCAAGAATTGAATGTTTATAATTTGTGGCACTCATAATATCGAACTCAATAGCTTTACCTTCTCGAACCTTCTGTATCATACCCGCTTCATAACCCGGGTCAAGATGAACTTGGGATACAATTAGATTTACATTTGAAATTGTATATGATACATCATAACTGGTCTGCCCTTCAACTGCTTTTGAATACATGACATAAGCAACACCCGTATCAAAATCTTCTGTGGTCATAGAAGTTGTAGTTTTATCTCGATCATCTTTGAGAACAACTTCAATCAATCCATCACCATCATCGGCACCAGTAGATAAATTAATTTCACTTATTTCTAATTCTCCATTGAAAGTTTCATCACTACCATTATTATCACTTCGACAAAATCCAAATGTTTCTCCAACTACAAATGGGAACTTGGCAACACTATCAATACCACCAAGATTATTATCTCTTCGAACATAGAAGCTTGAAAGAGTTGAACCATTGGGAATACCACCCGATAAATTGCTACTTGCATTAGAACCATTGCGAGAATGAAATAGTGGAGCATATTCAGTGCGACGATTTCTCTGGACACTTTCAAGCTGTTTTAATACCTTCTCTGCGGGATTTAAATCAAGTTCGATATAAAGACCATTGGTCATCATAACTGGGAAAATGGTGGTAGAATTAGCAAAAATACCAGTTTGAAGTGGGATACATAGCTTTGCCTTCAAGAAATCATCATCACTAAAAGCAGTTGTTTGATCACCCGAAGTTTTCTTAAAATAAGGTGAATGAGTTGTATTACCCATCGGGGTTTTAGTTGTGCCAAGATCACCACGATTATCAGGTGTGTGAAGAGCACCACCTTCGAGAAGAGCTCTCATGTTTTCACTATTAGCATCTTTATCATAATCATACTTGACAGCACACATAGTATCATATGCATTTATCTCTTCTAATAGCTGACCACGAGACCCATCATATATGCGAATATTATTGATTAAAATATTACCACCGACCTTATCTAATTGAAGGCGGGTTGGTTTAGCTCCCGTTGGTAGTTTAATTTGAAAATTAAAATCAAGATAAGTTTCTCGACCATCCATAAACTTGGTGCTGGGATCAACATACAACTGAACCTTCTGCCCCGGTGAATATTCTAAACCATTCTCACTTGGAATCGAAATCTTTGTTTCTCCAACTCTAACATTATCATCAACGCGCCAGTAAGACATTTTATAATATGTTAAATATAAAAAAATAAATAAAAAAAAAATCAAAAAAGTTATACTTTTGACCATAAATATCCCAAATAATTATATATAAATATGTGATATTTATGGGCATTACATTGTTCTACCAGTTGTGATTACTTCTTGTCTCGGTGCTTCAACTTGGGTTTCTGTTTGCTGTTGCTGTTCTTGATCTAATTTATCACTGGCAGTTGTATCTTCACTTTCTCCAATTGTATTTACTCCCGCACTTGCTAAATCGAGAACACCACCCAAGAGTTTTGCGGGTGGGAATGCAAGTCCAACAAGATCAGCTGCCGCACCACCAATCTGTAAAATATTACCAGCCTTCTCCCAATTATTATTACCAGCAATACCACCAGCTTTAATATCATCATATAAATCTAAACCACCTTGAACTTCTTCACCAATAACACCCGCCGCACCGCCAAGTTTCTTTAATCCACTTTTAGCTATACCGCCCATAGTCATTTCAGCACCTTCTTCTGTTAATTTACCCATACCCTTTGACATGAGTGATGAAGCTTCTTCACCAGCACCAGCTTCACCACCAACAACAAGATCAGCTTCTTCACTTACACTTCTACCAGCATTAGAACCTTCTGCCACAGGTTCGGCGGGTGGGTTTTCAAATAAAGGTTCATCAGCATCATCTTCAATCGAAGTTGTATTTGATCTTTGATTTGCTGTTTCTTCACTTGTGGGATTACCAGTCTTGGGATTATCTTTGTTATAATAATCATTGAAAGCTTTCATTCTGTCAGGCATACCCTTACCAGTCCATAATGCTTGACCAGTTTGTTTTAAATCATTAAGAGTTGAAGTTGTTTTTTCTTGATCTTTTAATGATGAAATCTTATCAGCAATATCATCATTATGAGCTTTAATTCTTTCATTTAAATCTCTTACTTGTTGTCTTCGAGCATTACCCATCGCAACAGCATTGCCATCAGCTCCATATAAATCCATTTTATAATATTATAAATATATTTAATTCATATTAAAAATAATTAATTATTTATTTTGGGTAAATCTGTTCTTCAAATCGAATAAAAGCATGTGGCGGGTTTTCACTTAATTTCAAATATAAAAATGAAAATCTTTCTTTATGAGCTTGTCTATACATCTCCATCAAGTTCTTTTGACCATCACCAGCACCATCACTACTGGGAAATAAATCTCCATATTCTTCAATAATTTTACCCAATTCATTTTGGTTCTGTTGTTTTGTAATTATGACATCGGTGGCATTATTTCTAATTAATCCCGAAACTGCCCGGAATGATTGGGTGGCAATAATATACATATCAATGTAATGTCTAAATCGAGTGGCGAAATAACTTACAGCATTACTTTTTGAAAAATCTTTTGTTAATACATCATCCAATACTAAACAATATGTCGGTCTTTCTGTGGCATCATATTGACTTTGAGCCTTCTTAATATCTTCAATTATTTGATCATCATAAACATCTGTCGCATCAAAATATTTATCAAGTAGTTTTCCTTTGTGACATGAATGAAGAGTTGTTGATACAACCTTCACGATGTCAAATCGGTCTTTCATCATCTCGGGGTTCATTAATAAATTACATATTAAATTACTCTTGGCTGAACGTACAGATCCAATAATCAAAAGTAATGAAGGCATAGACGGGAGATTTTCATGTATATCTTCAAATCTCAATGAAGGTTCAGGATCTTTTACTTTATACACTTTCGGAGCTTTCTTTTTCGGTTTATTTGGTTTACTATCCATTATTATAATATTAAATATATTATTTTTAAAAGTTTAAAATATTAAATTATTTTTAAAACCCGATTTTGTGAAAATATTATACTATAGAATTATTTACAAAATCGGGTTTTTTCTATACTTAATCAAATAA
>Ga0181390_1000857_pt1 | contig 13812 bp, 3 predicted proteins | sample 13SPOviralmetaG_FD_130085 | JGI IMG/M metagenome (GOLD analysis project Ga0181390, IMG submission 130085) | Marine viral communities from the oligotrophic San Pedro Time Series (SPOT) site, San Pedro Channel, CA, USA - 13 SPOT_SRF_2010-07-21 | ecosystem: Environmental > Aquatic > Marine > Strait...
CAATCTCTTTTTAAAATATGTCCTAAACACATTTTTGGACTCTCGGCAACACCGACCCGTAAAGATGGTCTTACTAAAGTTTTACATTGGTTCATGGGACCAACATTCTTTGCAATTGAACGTGAAAATCAAGAACAGGTCGAAGTGTTTCCAATTGAATATAGATGTCCACGTTTCCAAGATCCACCGCCGTGTACACGATTCGGTAAACTTTCATTAGCGACCATGATTACCGAACTTACAGAAGATCGTGAACGGAACATCGTTATAGCAAAACTTATAAAAAATATTGTTAAGGGGACACGTCAAGTTCTCGTATTAAGTGATCGTCGACATCATTGTGAAGTACTCCACCAAAGTTTCAAGAAAACGTCGGGACTCTATATGGGTGGTATGAAAGAAGTTGATTTAGCTGAATCAAGTAAAAAACAAATCATTTTCGCGACGTTTAGTCAAGCACACGAAGGTCTCGATATACCTTCACTCGATACGGTTATACTTGCGACCCCTAAGTCCGATATTGTACAATCGATTGGGCGGATTATGCGTGAAACGCATGGTAAAAAGAACAATCCACATATTTACGACATGTTCGACCAATGGTCTATATGTCACGCCATGTATAATAAACGTCTCAAAGTGTATCGTCAAGGTGGTTTTAAAATACCTAAACAAAAACCCGAAGAACCTAACGATTTCAGTAAAGGGAAATGCCTTATTTTACCATGAAAATAATCATTCGTATTTATAAGAATGGCTGGTTGTAAGACTGCTCGTAATATACAAAAGTATAAAGGTTCTGGTGGAACTGCATCCACGCTCCAGGAAGCTTTAGAAAATAGTAACGTAGCTACCATAGATATAAATCTCATATCCGGTGCAAAGTTTATAGGTGACGGTAGTGGTTTAACAGGTATAGCAGGTACTGGAGGAGGCGTTGGGAATCTACAACAAGTTACGAATCAACACAACTCAACAACAAACACAGTCGATCTTGCAAATACGGGAACGTCTTTAACAACTTCCGGTACCATAATTTCATCGGGAAATATCACCGCACCTTCTTTTATAGGATCGGGTACATCACTCACAGGTATTGCTTTAGCCATTGATACATCAAGTAATGCAGCTCGGGTTAGTGTTTTGGAAACGGATTTGACGAGTAATGTGTCTCGAGTTGGCGTTTTAGAAACGGGTTTAACAAGTAACGCGTCCCGAGTTAGTGTTTTGGAAACAAAATTGACGAGTAATGCGGCTCGAGTCGGTGTTTTAGAAACAGATTTATCTAGTAATGCGGCTCGAGTTGGTGTTTTAGAAACGGACTTAGCGAGTAATTCAACGAGAATAGGTACTGTAAGTACGGACTTGGCAAGTAATTCGACGAGAATAAGTACTGTAAGTACGGACTTGGCAAGTAATTCGACGAGAATAAGTACTGTGAGTACAAATTTAGCAGATAACTCGACGAGAATAAGTACTGTAAGTACGGACTTGGCAAGTAATTCGACGAGAATAAATACTGTGAGTACAAACTTGGCAGATAATTCTACAAGAATAAATACTGTGAGTACAGATTTGGCAAGTAATGCTGGAAGAATAACTACGGTAGAAACAGACTTGGCAAGTAATGCTGGAAGAATAAATACTGTGAGTACAAACTTGGCGAGTAATGTGTTACGAATTGGTACTTTGGAAAGTGAAGTACAACCCATAAATAGAGGTGGCACGGGACAGACATCTTATAACGTCGGTGAGATACTTGTGGCTAACGACCCAAACAATACTGGAACGCCCACTTTACATAAACTTCCAGCTGGTTCATCTGGTTACTTTTTAAAATCATCAGGTAATGGTAATTTTCCCACATGGGGAGATGTATCCAGTGTAGGTTCCGCGACACCTGGTCAGCTCTTTACAGGGGTTGGTTTAACGGGTGCAAATGCAACTGGTAATCCTCCAACCGGTGGTCACACCGGTGCAGGTGATACGACAATTTCAGTAGATTCCGCCACGGGAAATGTACCAAGTAAATTGGTGATGAGAGACACTTCTGGTGATATTAGGGTCGAAGAAGTAATCGTAGGAACTGGTACTACAGGTACGTTAACATCTACCGCGTGGTCCGGATCGGCGGCGACATTAACAGATGCAAGAGATATTGGAGGTGTTGCTTTTGATGGATCAGCGAATATAGACTTACCCGGGGTAAATACAACAGGTACCGTAGATACAAGTGGGAATGCTGCGACTGCAACTAAATTAGCAGCTGCAGTAAACATTGGAGGTGTTGCTTTTGATGGATCTGTAGCTATAAGCTTACCTGGGGTAAATACAACAGGTACTGTAGATACAAGTGGTAAAGCGGGTTCAATAGCAAACGCATCGGATTCAACAAATGCAGATCAAACCGTTGCTTTTCTAATTGGTAATAATGTTAAAACAAATACAAACTTAACCATTAATCCAAGTACGGGTGAACTTAAAGCGACTAAATTTACCGCGGGTACAGGTGGATTTGTAGATTCTAATTTTACAAATAAAGGTGTTATATATTACGATTCAACTTCCGGAAAATTAGTAAGTACAGCTTTAGGTACAGTTGGACAGGTTATTAAAGCGGATACAAATGGTGTTCCAGTATGGGGTACAGATAATACTGGTGGTACTGGTAGTGGTGGAGGTTACTGGACACAACCAAGTGGTACTACGATTATACATTACAATACTGGTAATGTTGGTATTGGAACTACAAACCCGGCGTACCCATTAGATGTTAACGGTACAGTAAATGCAACTTCATTCCGAGGTGATGGTGCGAATTTGACAAATGTTACAGCATCAAGTATAACATCCGAAGCAAGTAAAACTATAACTCTTTCAACAGTTGAAGTTAATTCTGAAATTTGGGACCTATAAGTATAAAATTAATGTAAGTAAACTACAGTATAATGTTTCGACCTTACAGCTCTTCGACTAACGAAACAAATACGGCTAAGAACAGTGGAGTATATGTTAGAGAATTGTTTGATGGCGTCACTTCAAAATATTGGGTACCTACCACATCTAAATTGTCACGAGGTAAAAAGGGTATAATTCAGAGAATTTTTACAGGGCAACCGCTGGATAATTCATGTAACGTATACGTTTATAACGAAACATCAAAACTTTGGTACCACGAAGATACTATTTTAGGTAATTCAGCACGTAGGTATCCCCCCGCTTCTTACCCACCGATGACGATGTTTGAAACCCCCCGGGCAATGCATGATGGTATAACATATACTGCAACTACATCTGTTAGTAATGCAGGTGGCAGATCTAACCCAGAATTAGCTTTTGGTGATAGTAACACATTAATTGGTGCCTTTTATAGAATTCAGTCAGGATATCCAACAATCAATAGCCAAAGTCTACCCAATGGTACGTATACTGGTTCGACTAGTTTAGGAGGTAAAAGCGGTGAATGGTTAAAATTGCAAACATCAACTCCAATTCAGCCTACTAGTTTTAAACTTACTAGTGTTGGTGGTGGTGGTGGTCAAAGTGAGCATAATGTACCACAGGAATGGACTATATTAGGGAGTAACAATGATACAAACTGGACGAATTTAGGAAATTTTACAATTCCATCTGGGTGGCATCTTAATGATAGTATTATAGATAATCTTACAATCTCTACCTCGTATACATATTTTGCACTTGTAATTACAAGAAGAAGAACTACTACTGGTGGTACTTATAGTCATGATGTGATTATACCTAACTTTACTTTCACCCTAGATGGAATTAGTGAAGATTTTGGTAGATCTCTTGACGGAACGGATAATGCAGATATGGTAGCTGTAGGTGCTCCAGGGACATGGTTTGGATCTGTATCGAATATTGATGGTTACGCTTACGTATTTACCAAGGATAGTACTGGTAATGGATGGACCCAGAGAGGTTCAGTGGTATCACAACAGGGAGGGTTTGGACACTCTGTCGCTTTATCCCAAAAAGATGGTAACATATTAGTTGTTGGTGCACCTTTCTATAACACACTAGATCCAAACACAGGTGGGAATATTGAATTTAACCATAAACCCGTATCTGAAGGTAGAGTTTATATATACAAGTGGGATGGATCAAACTATACTTTACAACAAACCTTAAATTCACCTTCGGGAACTTTATCAACTAGCACACCCGCAACATGGAAAAATTTCCATTTTGGGTATTCCCTAGGTATAACAAATGTAGGACATAAGATAATCGTAGGTGAACCATCAATAAGAAGTATATGGAGTGTCGACCATCAATTACAAGGAGGACTCAGTTTGCCAACTGATTCATTTCCATATACCGGTAATGCACACGTTTACGATAATGTTACTGTTTTATCTGGTGGTACGACTTGGACCAGTAACGTTTCTATGACATCTGTTATAGGTACAACTGGTATAGGTTTGACAAATGATACACACCCTACAAAAGTTAGATGGTTAGATGCACTTGGCACATCTGTGGATATAAACAGGGCGGGTACGCGTATATTAGCAGGTGCTCCCGGAAGTTACGGTACATCAAACACTGCTCCCCAAGTCATGTCGGGAAGAATATACACACTTGATTGGGATCAGGCTAATGCCGCGTGGAAAGAATTAGGGGAAAATAGTAAACATGTAACTGCATCCCAAAGTTATATGTTGATTGGATGGTGTACACGTTTTGGTGGTTCAGGTAGGCGTATAATTGCTGGCGCCCCAAGTTATAATGGTAAAGGTAGTGTTGTTACGTTCGATTTTGATGGATATCAATGGGTAAGTTTCCCAAATGAAACTGTTGAAATTGAAACTTGGGTTAATGGTAATAGTAAACACCGGTTAGGTGAATCTATATCCGTTGATGGTGAAAGTGAAATGGTAGCTATAGGAAAAGACGAACACCATTTCTCTAAGGACATTACTCCCATTTCCACGTACTACGCCCCATTTCCCGACCCTTCTCGACCAAATTCTTTTTCTGTACCTGATATAACATATATAGGAGGTGCAACTACATACGTAGCTGGTTCGAATGGTCAGATTTCTACAGGTACGTCAAATACTTGGGTATACAACATCAATCAGTCTATGGTGATTAAAGGTAACGTAACGTTTGATGGAAATCTTCAAACAGTTGGTATATCTATAGGTACAAGTGAGTATTCGAGTAATGGTAATAAAAGTATATACCTTGGTGGTTCGCAATCAGAAAATGCGTACGAAATGTCAGTTATAGAAAATCGCGTTTATGAATCTTATGAAAAAACCGAACTATTACTTTTTAAAGGTGGAGATAACGCAAATGCATCCGGTGGTGGTACATTAGGACCAGATAGAATACGGTTAAAAGGTGGACAAATAGCGTTCGATTTAAATACGGGGACCGATAGAACACTCGAAGATATACGTGCTGTCATGCACAGAAACACGGGTGGTGCTGGTATGTTAGGTATAAATGTTAGTTCACCAACCGAAGTTATACACGTAGATGGAAAAATTAAGTCTACACAAGGGTTTATAGGTCGCGGTAGAGAAATAACAGGTTTAAACTTTGATTATATAAATAACACAAGTGATGTAAGATTTGGTCAAACTGGAGCAACAAAATCATCTACAACGTGGGGAGATATAACAATAAATTCAGTAGTAGCGTATCCTACACTCGCATTAACGAGTAACACTGTATCCGGATATACAGTGACTGCATCAAGGGATGTAACAAATGCATACAAAGCGTTTGATGATGATAATAGCGGGGTTCATAAATGGATATTGGGTGACAATGACAATATCACGTATTCTAATGGAGTAGATCCTGGATCATATATAGGTACATCGGAAAGAATTGCGGGATATAAAGGTGAATGGATAGAACTTCGGATACCAGAACCAATTTTCCTCACTAAATTAGATGTAGACTGTTTAGATAGAACATGTCAGCCTAGAATAGCATATGTATTAGGTAGTAACGATGGTATAGAATACAATCTTATACATTATACTGGTGATTTAGGTTCTCTTAGTTTTGCTAATAATGGTAATAATACCATATTCACTAGAACACCGGATTACATTAACGACGAACCATACGATAGAATTTTAATTATTGTAAATATGATTTCTGGAGGAGTCGCAGAAATCAATTGGGACAATATTGATATTTATGGTGCAACTTGTACATTTAATCCAAATTTGAAAATCGATTATACCGGTAAACTTGGTATAGGAACATCATCTCCAGCGTACCCATTAGATGTTAATGGTAATATGAATATATCAGGTGGTTTACGTGCAAATGGTTCCTCGGGGACGAGTGGACAGGTACTCACATCGAGTGGTGGGGGTGCAATGTCTTGGTCGACTGTAAGTGGTGGAGGAGGAGGTTCAAGTCCTTGGACAGCGGGTACTGGTGCGTATAGTACAACTATAAATAGAGATTCGAATGTTGGTATATCGAATACAACCCCTAATCATAAATTATCAGTCGCAGGTGATATTTTCAGTTCATCGTCTAGCGGTTTCATAGGATATGGGGGTAATCTTTCAGGTATATCTATTCAAGGGGAAAGAAGTAATACGATTATAAATTTTGGTATAGGTAGTAACACACAAAGTGCGTACGCCAATCCAGACTAATTAAAATAAACCAATGTATTATAATGTCTGAAGAGCTTGTACCTCAACTTTACCCTTCAGAGTACGATAACTTAGCTTCAGCTGGTGTCAATGGAATAAACGACTCAACTTTTGGTTGGTGTTCAGCCATAAATAATGCTGGTACTGTATTTGCAATTGGCGCGAATCGAAAGGTGTTTGTATATACATCCAATAAAACGAGTACTCAATTTCGAGCAGTAATACAGGACCCCGAGGGAAACCCTAGCAGTATAACATATTTTGGATCTTCAATTGCTATAGATGCAGCAGGTGATACTTTAATAATAGGTTCACGGGGAAATAATAGGGCTTATGTCTTTGATGCGAATAATAACAATAGAACACAATGGTCACAACGTAAAGAAAGTCCCACTGGAAATCCGACTTATATTTCAACTCAGTATCCAGATAATTTTGGCTTTTCCGTAGATATAGCTGATGACGACGATTCTAGATTTGTCATTGGAAATCCAAGTCAATACCCCAAAATTGAAATTATAAGTTGGCCAAAAGATTCTACAAAAAACAAAATCGCCGAAAAGCAGGGTGGTAACAATTCCGGGTTTGGATATTCGTGTAAAATATCTGGAGACGGTAAAGTTGTTATAGTTGGCGCCCCTGGATCGGTTAACCCTTCGTCACAGGTATCTAATACTGACGCGTATGAACGTGGTGACGTATATGTATATGAAGAATCCGGAACATATGGACAAGGAGGGTATACATGGAATTCACGTACCATGCCATGGGGGACCGGGGTGAATATAGTATTTCCTACCTATACCGAAACATTTTCAGCTGAATTTTCAAATGTTAAGAGAGTTACAAATAATACATCAGAAAACGGGGGAACAAAAATACCCACACGACCTGCATTTGGACACCATGTTGCTATAAACAGGGATGGTAGTATAATAGCAGCTTCAGCTCCAGGTAGCCAGTGTTTTTTTAGTGCAAAATGGGAACAATCATTAACTTCATCAACACTACAATACCTTTTTATGACCGAAAAACCAGTAATAAATACATCAATAGGGTTCGGGGCTACCTTACACATGAATTACGATGGTACGCGTATTGTAATTGGTAATGGGTTTGTAGAAGATTCTGTGTATTGGGATTATAATCCCCAATCAGGCACAGCTACCGTTGCTTGGCAAACCGTCAACCAAGGAAACCCCGGGAGTGGGATTGCCGCGGGTCCGAATACGTATAATTTAATGGATTGGAATGGTAAAAACTGGGTTAATTATCACGAAGATTCAGAAAGTAAAGAGTTCGGTGGTTTGCCTACATCAATATCAAAAAATGGTGAATTTGTAATTTTTTCAGCTTTATACTATTATGGAACGTTATATGGAAACCAAAGTAGAACATCAGGTTCAGATCGTAGTTGGTCACAAGGTTCGACTGTTTTTACATTTAAACGGTTTACACCAACGATAAAAATGATAGGAAAAACAACTTTTGGGGGGAATCTAGACTGTACAAGTTTAACAGTAGGTGGGGATACGTCTTATCTAGATTCAGCTACCCATCCCGGAAAACTCATTTTTAATAACCCAGTCTCAGAAAATGGTTTATTCGAATCGTATATACAAAACACGGCACAGTATACAGGTGATATTCATAAATCTGAATTGTTAATATACAAATCGGGACATGTAAGAGGATCTAATACACACGGTCCAGATAGAATACGGATAAAAGCACCAACAATATGTTTAGAGGGTATGGTACTTGAAAATAATCCCGTGTCAGCGGACGCAAGAAGACAGACATGGTCTAAATCGGGTCAAGATTATTCTAAAACGTTAGAAGAAGCGAGTGGAATTTATAATAGATTAACATTAACGGGTTTAGGTAACGTTGGTATAGGTGTACCCGAATTCGATGATACTGATATCAAAGAAAATGCTGGATTGGATATAACTACATCTTACCCCAATAAAAGATTGGATAAAACTTACGAAAGTCCAAATACAACGGCAAATCCTCTCATTAATCATAGGCTTGTAGTTGCAGGCTCACAAGATATACAAGGTGGAAAACTTTTTATAAACAGTCACGAATCATCTAATGTAATAGTTGATGGTTTATCTACACATTATAATACCATGTCTAAACACTGTTTCTTTTATGAGACGGGGATTTGGTATTGTAAAAATGATGTACACGAAAGAAACCCGTGGTGGCAATTTTATAATAAAACTTACGTTCCGACGAAGCATAGATATCAGTTAAAATTAACATTAAATGCATCAGGTGCGACATGGAGTCCAACAAATAACGCTTTAGTTTTTAATTCAAATAACATTAATTATGCAAATGGTAGGCTTATGGATGTATTTTGTCCTATAACTGGTGATTCGCTAACATCATCTAATCAAGGGATAATTACAACGTCGTATTGGTTTATGCCACAAAAAGCACAGAATTATTTCAATAATACTATATTTGGTGTGAAAAACAACAACGCAGGTACGGTGGATAGTATTTCACATATAGTTACAAGTTCAGGTTTTATAATAGACTATAAAAACACTCCAGCTACTATCAGGTATACAACATCCTATACATTTGATCAGAATAAATGGTATCATATATGTGTTAAATACGATAATACACCGAGTACTAGTCCTAATACTGGTACGGCAACTACACAATTATGGATAAACGGTGTATCACAAACCCTTCAAGCACAAGGAGGTGGTAGTACTGATCTATGGCAAACTAACGTATATGCAGGTGGTTCCATAATTCGATATACCGTAACTTTTATGGACGATGCATATTTTGGTAACATACCTAATGGTGCAGGTTTTCAAACAGGGTATACAGGTACGAATGATTATGCAATTGGTAACTTCAAACATTTTATAGCTACCGATGGTACCAATTATTCAGCTAAACGAGCTGTACCAGATTATAACACTGCCGCTGATCTATTTAACGAAGGTGCACCAGATCAATCCATAATAACCAGTGGTTTTATAAAATCACAGGGTTTATCAGCGATAGGTAATAATAAACTTGTACTTAGTACATCAGATACAGAAAGATTAACAATACTCAGTGGTGGTAATGTTGGTATTAATACATCATCTCCGTTGTACCCATTAGACGTCGTGGGTGATATTAACATGTCTACTGGTAGTAGTTTCAGGATTAATGGAGTTGCACAATCGTTTGGTGGTGGTGGAGGCGGGGGTCCGAGTGTTTGGTCAGAATTAAGTGGAAATGCTTATAGAAACTCGGGTAATGTTGGTATAAATACTAGTACACCCCAGTATAAGTTGGATGTTAACGGTGATATACGCACTACATCGGAAGGTGGTTTTAGAGGAAATGGGCGTAGTATAGTTGGTATATCTGTTCAAGGGGAAAGAAGTAATACGATTATAAATTTTGGACAGCAGTCGAGTCTTAAAAAATCCCCAAACGGTGACCCGCTTTAATTTTTAATTTTTTAATTCGTTTATTATATTAGTAAAATGGCTACACAGGAATTAGTCGTCCAACTTAATCCAGAACATTATGATAATTTAACAGATGCAAACGCTACTGGTAAAACTAATTTTGGTAAATCTTCGTGTCAAAATAATACAGGTACAGTTTTTGCTGTCGGTTCAGATGATAATGTTGTAGTTTATACAAGTAATTCGTACCAAACTAAATACGCAATATCTATTTCAAATCCAGGAAACTCAAATAGTTTATTTGGATTTAAAATAGCCATGGATTCACCAGGGGATACTATTATAATTGGTGCACCGGGAGATAATAGAGTTTATGTATTTGATGCACAAAATCAAGCTAGAACGTCATGGACTCAACGTTCATCCGGATGGAATAATAATAGTTACCTAGGAACTTCTGATTCTGGTACCATACATTACGGTTCAGATGTAGACGTGGCAGGTGATGATGATTCGTTATTTGTTGTTGGTAGACCTGGTGATCATAAAATCGAGTTATGGTCTTGGCCAAATGGGTCTTCGGCGACACTTTTAAAAACTATAACAAAATCATCCAACTTCGGGTTTTCGTGTAAACTTTCGGCAGATGGTCAAGTTGTTATAGCCGGTGGTCCGGGTAATTATTACCCGTCTGGTACAAATAATGGTTATGGTAATGGTATAGCACACGTATACGCAAAAGATCCTTCAAGCGCGACTATGTGGACAGAAAGAACACTTCCATTCGATTATACGGATTGTTCTAACTTCAGATTTTTTTATGAACAAGGAACTACAAATGTAAAACGTGCTACTAATACTTCCGCGTTCGATGGTGGGTCTCTAACATATCTTTATCCAGCTTTTGGGTATAGTGTAGCTATAAACAAAGACGGTACTTTTATAGCAGTTTCTGCACCTAATAGAAGGTGTTTTTTGGCAGCCGAGTGGGTAAATGACTCATCTTATAACTGGTTAACAGGTAAACCAATTACAGGTGAAATTGATTCATTTGGTAGTTATTTATTTATGCAATACGACGGAACGCGTATAATTACGGGGAACACAAATATAGAAGATAGAATGTACTGGGAAGCTAATGGTCTATTCCCGGGATGGAGAAGCCTGAATGATAGTTCAAATAGTTACTGTGTATTAGATTGGAATGGTATTTATTACACAAATTATAGCGAAACATTCAATCAATACTCGTTCGGTGGAGTACCTACATCTATATCAAAAAATGGGGAATTTACTTTATTTTCTACAAAATATGATTATGGAAGTTTTATAGGTAATGAGGCTAGAGTAACGGGTAGTAATAGAACATTATATAGTGGGAATACGGTTTTTTCGCTTACAAGATTCGCACCTACAATAAAAATTTTAGGGACAACGGCGATAGGTGGTGATTTAAAAGTACGTTTTTTGAGTGTAGGTGGTGATAAATCATATATATCAAGTGATACCAATGCGGGTTTCGTTCCCGGATATATAAATTTTGAGAATAATAGAGATGAACATAGTATTTTTAGGTCACAAATCATAAATACATCACAATATACTGGTGATGATAATTTATCCGAACTCTTACTGTTTAAATCTGGACACGTTCGAGGTCTCAATTCCAGAGGTCCGGATAGAATACGTCTTAAATCGCCGAGTATTATTTTAGAAGGTATGACATCTGAAAATCATCCACTTTTTGTTCCAACCCCCGATTCAATTGGACCAGTAGCTGAATCATGGTCTAGATATCTTAAAGAAGCTTCCGCGGTTTATTCTCGTTTGACTTTAACGGGTATAGGTAATGTAGGTATAGGTATACCTGAATATGCAGATCATATCATCAAGGAAAATTGGAATTTAGGGTCAACTTCTGTCGAGACCTCTCCCAATTTTCATAAACAAAATGAAAATGCAAATGCACAAGCACCACCTCTCATAAACCATAGACTGGTTATAGATGGTAAACAGAGTATACAAAACGGTAAACTTTACATAAACAATCCAACATCTTCAAATCTAATTACAGATGGTATGTCGACTTGTTATAATACAATGACGAGTGCTTGTATTCAAAATACAAATAGTACAAATATACCTTACGTAATATGTGATTCTATGAAACGTAACCCCTATTGGAGTGATGAAGATGGGTCGCCCTACTATTATGACCGATTGAGATTATACAATACGGTTACATACGATGATGTAAATAAAGGGTTATATTTTGGAACGAGTACATCGTATGCATCTGGGTGGACCCACAGTACACGTGATACAATTACAGGTAACGTTGTAAACGTTTTATCGGGTGTATATACAACCTCGTATTGGTTTATGTTAAAAGATTATGCACAAAGTACATTTGGGTCGAATGGAAAATTAATATTCACTGCTTTTTCATATACATCGCTTGGATACGGTCATAAAATTACAGATACAGGATTCAAAGTCCAGTATACACAGGGTAGGGCTATTGGTGGACAACCTTATTACACAACCGCGGTATCTGACTATACTGTAAATTATACGTTTAATCAAAATGTGTGGTACCACGTATGTGTTAAAGTAGATAATACAGCTGGAAATGGTGCCAATGAAGGTACAGCGACTACACAATTATGGATAAACGGTGTATCGCAATCTTTAACCGCAAACGAGACAAATAGAGATATGAACGGGAGATTCCCAGGATTTTGTTGGTTTGGGGTAGTTAATCAAGCATCATCTGGCACATATGGACACACTTTAGGTGGTGATGGTATGTATGGTCACCTTATTGGTAATGTTAAATTTTATATCGCACACGATGGCACGGATCATTTTGAAAGGGTAGCTGTACCAGATTATAACACTGGTCCTGATTTTTATAACGAAGGACCACCCAACGAAGGATTATCAGTATCAGGTGGTGTGAATATATCAGGTGGTTTACGTGCAAATGGTTCCTCGGGGACGAGTGGACAAGTACTCACATCAAGTGGTGGGGGTGCAATGTCTTGGACAACGGTAAGTGGTGGTGGTGGTGGCTCATCCGTTTGGTCAGAGGTGAACAGCTTTGGACTGACAAACACCTATTATACCAGTGGTAATGTCAGTATAGGATCAACGCCTTCGATTTATAGGTTGGATGTTAACGGTGATATTAACATGTCTAGTGGTAGTAGTTTCAGGATTAACGGGGTCGCACAAACGTTTGGAGGTGGGGGTGGAGGTTCGAGTCCTTGGACAACGTCGGGATCGAACATTTATAGAGGCTCGGGTCAAGTAAATATAGGTGGAAGTACATTCACACGGGCCAAATTAGAAGTTAATGGGTCGTATGGCAGTTATCTAAGTTTTACGTACTACGCGTATAATACACACGGTGGAAATTCATCTGGAGTTAACACTTATTCCATATATGCAAATCAAAGAATTGCGTGTGCAGAGTTTAATGCATTTTCAGATAGTCGAATAAAAAAGAATGTGGTCGATATAAACGATAGTTCTGCACTCGACAAAATTCGTCTTCTCGAACCCAAAATATACAATTATATCGATGAAAAACAAAGGGGAGCGAGTAACGTATATGGTTTCATCGCCCAAGAAGTCGCAACCGTTTTACCGTACGCGGTTACGGTAAGTGAAGGTGATATTCCAAATATACTTACAAACTCAAATGTAAG
>Ga0181390_1000859_pt1 | contig 13793 bp, 10 predicted proteins | sample 13SPOviralmetaG_FD_130085 | JGI IMG/M metagenome (GOLD analysis project Ga0181390, IMG submission 130085) | Marine viral communities from the oligotrophic San Pedro Time Series (SPOT) site, San Pedro Channel, CA, USA - 13 SPOT_SRF_2010-07-21 | ecosystem: Environmental > Aquatic > Marine > Strait...
ACGAGAGGAGTTTCTTAAACTTGCTAAAAAGAACGCTAGGCGCTCTCTTTAATATTACATTAACGCTTTAAATTTATCAGCAACAGACATACCTTCATAAAGTTTAATCTTCTTAGGTAATTCCTTTTTTGCTTCTTCAACAAATTCTTTAGCATTTTCTTTATCATCCTTAGAAACATCTTCTACTGGGTATTCTTCGTCGCCAACTTTAAAAGTCTTTTCGCCTTTTGCAATTGCTTCTGCTCTTGCAGCACCGAATTCATTTCCTTCTTCGATTTCTGCTGATTCAAATTGTAAAGAATCAATTCTGATATTCATTGAAGCCATTTCCATTGGGTCTGTGCCATCTTCGTAGTCTACTGTTGCAAATAGTTCACCCATTTCTATGATTTTAAATCTTCCAGGGAATCTAACATTCTCACCGTAAACTGTTTCACCTTTATTAACAGCTTTCATAGCTTTCTTTAATTTAGGGTGTAAACCTTCGTTAAGACTTTCACCATCAACAGTTCCTGCAGATTCAAATTTACCTGCTTGCATATCTTTTAATTTATCCTCTTTCTTCTTTAAAGTATCTTGAAGTCCTGTAATCTTACCAGCATCTGGTTCTGAACCATCTTCTGGATTTTGAGCTTGAGATAATAATTCTTGAGTTTTTGAAATATCTTTCTCCATATCTGCAATTTTACCTTTTTGCTCGTCAGTTAATGTATCAGTCTCGGTCTCTCCTTCTTTATTCGCTTCTTTAGCAGCAGCAATCGCGTCTTCAATGTTTGCTTCAACTTCTGTAACGTCTTTCATTGGACCAAATTCTTCTGGCTTTACAAACTCAGAGCCTCCTCCCCATTTAGGGATAAATTCACCTAGTGTATAACCATTTTCACCTTCTTTAGCTGAATCACCATCACCACCTGCAAGAATAACAATTGTTTTAGGTACTTCTTTACCTTTAATTTTGTTAACTAGTGCAACTTTAGCTTTATATTCTGCATCAGCAGCAACTTTAAGTTTTCCTGCTAGAGATTTAGCTTTTGCAAGTGCAGCTTCATCGTTAGCACCCTTTGCCTTTGAGAATAAATCTGCAACTGCTCCTTCTAAAAGAGCTACGTTTTCAGACGCCCATGTAGAATAAAAAGATTCTGAAATACCTACTGCTTCTTTCTTTGCCTCCTCAGCAATCTTTGCTGAAGCAGAAGATGCCTTTTGAATTGCTTCGATTTCTTTAATATATGCTTTTATACCCTCTAGTTCTTTTAGATCATCTCCACCATCTTTTTCACCACTAGCAATATCTTTTGCTAATTGATTTTGTTTATCCTGTAGGTCTTTAAGTTTTTCAGCTAATTTTTCAGCAGTTGCATCGTTCTTCAATACCATTTGAATCTGAGCGTTAGTTTCAACTCCTTGTTCAGCAACTTGGTTCTTAAGCATTTGTTTTTTTCTGAAATATAATTTACCCAACACACTATCTTTTGAGATGTTTGCTTCTTCTTCAGTTAATTCTGCTTCAAATTCTGAAAGTGCATTCTTATTTCTCTCTTTCTCATATTCTGCTTGAGCCTCAAATTTAGCTTGTTGTTTTTCAGCTTTAGCGTTAAATACCTCTAATTTAGAACCAGATAATTTATCTTTTTTGGCTTTGATAGCATCTTTCAAGTCTTTCATTTCTTTAGCTGTTTTAGCAGCTTGCATATTAGCATCAGCCAATAACAACATCTTTTCATAGTTCTTAAACTGACCCTCACATTTAGCAATTGCTAGACCACTTTTCATCGATGCGAAAAGCTTAGCTATCATTTCTTCTTCTAAAATAAGACCGTCTGCGGATTCTGTAATTTGTTTTGAAAGTTGTTCTAGGTTAGTTAAGATAGTATCAACGTCTTTTACAATCTCTGCTCTAACTTTTTCACCTTGAGATTTTTTATCAAGTGATATAGTTTTAGAGTCTGTTTTAACAGCAGGTGCTGTTGTATCTTGTGGTTTAGAAATCTCTCCAGCCATAAAATCTTCCATAAGTCTTAGAGGGCTCTTTAAATTTAATTTTGCCATGTTAGTTATTTTCTATTTTAATTAAAAATTTTGTATAGTTTATATATCTATCAAAACTTGGATAAAAGAAAAGGCCCTCAAAAGAGGGCCTTTAACTAATTTATATGAACTTTACTAGATTATAGTAATGTTGCACCGTTATCTCCTAAATCAATTGAGAATTTCTCATATTGAGTTCCTGGGTGGAATCCAGCTTCAACTAATGCGTATCTAGATTTTACAGCTACTTTTGGAGCCATAGTACCTTCAACGATAGCTTGTACTGATTCAGCCATTAAGTAAGGCATGAATACAAGACCTGGACCGTTACCATCACCTTTTCTACCAACTAAGATCTCTAAAGATCCGAATTCGATAGATGGGTCAGTATAAACATTAATACCAGCGATTGAACCTAAAGGATAGATTGAACCTGCAACTTGGTTTACAGTGTTAGCCATTGGATATGCAACGAAACCAGCAACTGATTGTAACGCAGAAGCTACTAATCCACCTACTACAGCGAAGTTACCAGCACCTCTTCTACCATTTTGCGCGATTAAGTTCGCAGCAGCAAGTACAGAAGTTAAGATTTTTCTGTGTTGATCAGCTTTAGTTTCACCACCAGCTAATGTATCGAAAAGAACATCATCGATACCACTACCAGCGATAGATCTCATCTTAGTTAAGATGTGCTCGTTGATAGACTGAGTTAATTCGTTAGTTAAAACTGCTTCTACTTGAGCAACAGCATCAACACCGAATTGTTTAAGATCTTGAACTTGTTCTCTAGTAACTGCAGCAGCAACTTGGAAAGTTTCAGCAGCAACTGATTTAGAGAATAAGCTTAAGCCCATTACTTTGTCTGGAGTTTGTTCCCCTACGCCTCTTGACATTGGAGCGTTATTAGCATCAGCACCAGAGAAACCAGGAATATGGTCTTCTAAAGCTTTTACTAATTCTACTTTTACATTACCTAAGTCAACACTAAAACAGTCAGCTACAGAACCATCATTAGCTTTAGTATTACCAGCTTCAGTTAATTTGTAGATTCCATGTCCATCAATTCTAGATGCTTTTGGTAATAATTCAGCGAATGGAGCTGCATTTAAAGCACCAATAGTTACAACACCATCCTTGTCATCAGAATAAACTTTCACGTAAGTTGGAGCAGTTGTACCAGCTACTTTACCACCTTCGTATACGAAGTCTAGGTAAGATAAAAGACCCATTGGTCCAGCCATAGGTACAACAGGTACTAAATCTAGACCGATTGTTTGTGCAGCAACTTGCATTGCTAAAGGTAAAAGAGTTGGAGCTTTATCGCCCGAACCTTTTGCAGCGCCAGCAGCGCCGTTTGCAGGAGCACCTGCAGGGAATGAGACTGCGCCCATACCAAAGATGTTACCAGCAGACCCTAGAGCCATTGTTGATGCATCTTCATAAAGCTTGTGATTGTGACAGTATTCTGACATCCAAGCTAGCTTTGAGCTTTCGTTAATACCAGTAGCTTCCTCAATGATTGGAGACCACGTGTTTCTAACTTCAGCTTCGTTAATTAAATTTGCCATTTTGAAATTTTATTATTTTTGGTTTTTGTTTAAATGTTTCTCTCGAAACTCGACTTGCTTGGGTTTTTCGCTTCTGTCACCCTTATCGTCGATTAATTTATATATCTTTATTTTTTAAATCTTTTCTTTAAGCTTTCAGCGTATCCAGAAACGTCATATAATGGCTCGTCTTTCTTCTCAGTCGTAGCTGATTCGTTAACTGCCGCTAATTTTTCTAGGTCAACTTTTACCTCTCTTAGATCTCTAGTTTCCCAGAAGTTTCTAACTTGATACTCAGTATTTAAAGTATGGTATTTTGCTTGAGCTTTAATTTGATTTTGTTTTCCTTCAGTTAGAGATTCAAACTTATCTTTATATTCTGCAGGAGCTGCAGTCATATAGAATGGTTCGTCATTTCTAGCTTCAACAACAGCATTTGCGTTATCAATGATTGCACTGATTTGCGCCTCATTCATAAATGCTCTTTTTGTAACTCTGTTTCTAACTTCAGTTTTTGCATCTTCGTTTAGTGTATTGTAAGCTTCTTGTATAGAACTTGATACTACATTTAAAAATGCAGGGTTTTCATTTTCTTTTACTTGTGCAGCTTCAACTAATGCATCTAACTTAGATGAAATTTCTTTTTTGTAAGACTCTAATGGATCGTGTGCTCCATCTTCACCTTCAGTTTCTTCATCACCCTCACCAGCTTCAGCTTCTTCAGTTTCACCTTCTGGCTCAACTTCAGATACATCTTTAGTTTCATCTTCTAATTCTTCAGCAGGCTCACCGATGTCACCCTTAGGATCTACATCACCTTCTTTTGAATTATCTCCAACGTTTTCAATATCGTCTTCTGCTTCTTCTTTTTCTTGACCAGGCTCTTCAGCTGCATCTTCTTCTTCAGAAACTTCTTCAGATTCAGAGTGGAATTCTTCGTCTTCGTCTTCAACTACTTCTTCAGCACCTTCACCAGCTTCATCTTCTTCAGCTACTTCTTTAGCTCCATCTTCACCTTCATCTTCAGCAGGTATTTCACCAGCTTCAGCCTCTTCAGTTTCACCTTCTGGCTCAACTTCAGATACATCTTTAGTTTCATCTTCTAACTCTTCAGCAGGTTCTCCTGATTCATCTTCAACTTCTTCTTCAACTAAATTTTCGTTGATTTGAGTTGCAATATATTCAGTGTATTCTGAAACTGTCTGTAAGTTTTCTTTTAAGTATTCAACATACTCTAAAAGATTTTTACTTGTATCAACACCTTCATTATGAGATTCTGCTAAATAATTAGCAAAGTCTTTAACTTTAGTAATACCTTCTGCGATATGTTCAGTATATTGAATACCTTGATCTAATTTTTCAGCAATAGCCTCAGTATAAGATATACCTTTATCTGCTTTTTCAGCAACGTGTTCTGAGTACTGAATTGACTCATCTAATTTGCCAGCTAAATACTCAACATATTCTGATAGAGTATTGACACTTTCAACGATATGGTCGTTATGAGATTTTACATTCTCTAACGTGTTATCTTCGCTTTGAGCTCCGATAGACTCTTTAATGCCTTTAATTTCATTAGCTAAGTACTCAGAATACTTATTGAAATCTTCAGCTTTTACAAATTCTGCCATGTTTTTTTCTTTTATTTCTGTATTTGTGTTTGTTGTAATAATTTCTTTTTCAATAACTTCAGTTTCTCCGTTCATTTCGTAGATCCAAAGACCTGAATTATTATCAAAACCATAAGATTCATTTACTCTCTTTAACTCAGCATTAGCAAATCCAGGATCTGCAACTAAGTCATAAGTAAATAATTGTTTGATTTTAACTTGACCGTTTGATTCTACGGCTCCCGCAGCTCTTGAAGAGATCTGTAAAGGTACACCAGCATCAACTAGTGCTTTAGCTTGACGACCAGCGTCAGTATCTAATAGTCTAATTTTACCCTTTACGTGCTTTGAGTCTTTATCGTAGAAAAGTTCCTCTATAATATGCGAAACATTTTTTAGAGAAACATCAAATTGTTGAGGATGGTCTAACTCACCTAATAGTTTAGAAGACTTAATCTTGTCTTGTAACTGTTCGATTTGAGGTATATACTCATCTTCAGTATAAATTCTGTTGTTTTTATTCTTAGTGTCTATTTCACCAAAAATACCTTCGAGAATGTACTCTTTATTTTCCTTTGAAGCTACGCTCAGTTGGGAAGAGGACATTTCGACGATTAATAAATCGTTAGCTTTTGCCATATCTATGGTTTTTATTATTTTTAATATATATCACGTCTTATTATGCAAATATCTTAATATGTTAAATGCCTGCTAGAGGATCGTCTTCTTCGCCACCCTCTTCTTCTTTATCAGCTTCTTTCTCTTCTTCTTTCTCCTCTTCAGCGTCTTCAGTTTCTTTATCTAGATAATATTTAACTAGAACGTCTATTTCGCCTTCAGCAAATGCATCTTGACCATACTCGTTAAAGAAATAATCTTTAAATTCTTTTTCTGTTTTAGATGCCGTAATTGCACCTAAAATCTCAGCTGATTTAATCTCAGCACCAGAATCTAATTTTACTGGTTCTACATATACATCCGATTCTTCTCCGGCTTTTAATGCATCTTCAGTAATAAATTCTTTAAATGTTTTGTAAATCTTCATGTTTTATATATCTCTTTTTCTTAATTATCTAGGACTATATTAGAATCCCATACCATCATCTTCTGGTTCTGGCTCCTCTGCCGCGGCTTTTTGGGCTTTAGCTTTAAATGCCTTATTAGCTCTAATTTCATCTTCAGATAACTTCAAGTATTTAGTAACAAGATATTCTTGGTCAAAGTAGTATTCTTCTTCCATAGTTTCTTGGTTGGTTGTCATTAATGAGTCTCTCATACTTGAGATAAAGTCTAATCTCAACTGCATGATTTCTTGATTTTTTAATTCAGCAAATACATTCTCTTCATTAAATCTTAAAGCTACTTGAGTTTTAAACTGTGGGTCGTCGCTAAACTCAGGGTATTTAAGACACATTTGAATGTAAAGAGGTTTTACTAGAATCTCTTGGAATACCGATCTTAATCTATTAATAAACTTAGCAAATTTAATTTCATCTCTTACCATACCATCGCCTGCTAATGCATAATCACCACCATCTTCTTCATATAAGAATCTATTGTAAGGAATTTTAGAAACTTCTTTAAGTTTATCTTGAAAATATTTAAGTGCTTCGGTATCTGATAGGTCTGGTCCTTCACCGCCAAGAGTTTCAATTTCTGGCGTTTCACCATCTTTAGAAGGTAACCAATACTCTTTAGAGAATTGTAACATTGGTTTGCCGTCTGTTGTTAATGAACCTGATTCGAAGTCAAAGTCAACAACTTCTTTATAGTTATTCATTAGTTGAGCTAACGATTGTTTTGCTCTTGTTTTAGATTTACCACCAACAGGGATAATAAACTTCATTCTAAATGAAGCATTGGTCACTGCCCAGATTACTCTGGTGTGTTCCATAATTCTAAGTAGGTTAAACGATCTAATTAATCTCTCAACATAACTAACTCTTGAAGCAGTTGAAAGAGAAGAATAAGAAAGGTAAATGATTTGAGAATCATATAATACCCTTTCTTTTACTGGATCATCTTTATATTGAATCCATACCTTCTTGCCATCGTCTTTATTAAAACCTGGCATTAAGGTTACTGGATCTATTTCTTTAAAACCTATAATTTCTTTTTGGTCTGGAGAATAAATTATCTCAAATGATAAATAACCATCAACTAGGAATTTTCTAAAGAAGTACCATGCTGATTGTTCACCATTAAAACCAAAATAGTGATAGATTTGTCTAAAGTATTTGTTAAGGTCTTTGTTAACCTCTTCGGAAACATCAAGACCCATAATAGAAGGTTGTGCAAAGAAATTCTTTTCATCATATACAACTGCTTCATCACAAAGTATATCTAGAATATCTTCAACTTCATCGTTCATCGCGAACCTTCTAAGTTCGTCTCTTTTACCAGGATAATCAATATCAAAGAACGGTACGTTCTTCTTCATATTAATATCTGCCATGGATAGTGCAGCAAATGCACCATAAATATCATCGTTGTCTAGGCCAAACGGGTTCATCTCTCTATAGCCAAACTGGTCTTCCATTGGACCAATCGCTTGAGATTGTCTAAGTACCATGTCATCATAGCGCATACCAAAAGAACTTAGCGTTTTCAAAGCATTTGAAAGGCTAAATGGTCTGCTATTTGAACTAAATGGTCCGTTTCTTTTATCAGTAAATCCTGCCATAATATAGTATTATTTCTGTTTTATATATCTCATTTATTTGAATGGTTTCTGAACATAGCTCTTACGGCTCCAACACCCTTGCCTTCTAGATCTGTAAAATCGCAAAGTGCTATCCTTGACCAATGTTCATAACCTACTACTGCTTGTTGTTTTTTAAGACTTGGAATATATTGTCTAATTGCAAAATCAAAACCAAACCTACCTAAGAAACCCTTTGCTCCGTCGTAGCTTATTCCTAACGGTGCCTGATTTTTAGCTGGTTTACCATCTTGCCCTTTAATAAATCCTTGAAATCTCTCATAAACTACATCTAATAGTTCTTCTTTAATATTGGGTGGTAACATATTTAAATTAATCCCGCAATCATTACCACCAGACGGGTCTAATGCCAATACACATGGGTTCTTATCCCACCACTCTGCTGACTTTGGCGTATCATATCTAAATACGTATATCTGTCCAGGTCTAAATCTTCTAGCAGTACTCTGTACTGCATTTTCTCTAATAGACTTTTTTGAATCTTCAAACCAAGATTCAGCAGCAGTCTTGGCTCTAGCTTTACCACCAGATTCCTTTGCTAATTCTCCTATACCTTTTTTAATAGCTCCCATTATTTAAGTGTTTTTTCTGTTAATACAATAAATCTCATATTACGACTTTCACACCATGCTTGTGCGTATTTATATTTGTCAGTATTTTTAACGTATTGTTCTGCTAAAAATTTATATGAATTAAGAGCTTTTTTAGATTTTGTTTTAGGAGGGAGTGGTTTTTTAATTTGAGCTTCTGGTTTTATTTCAACCATAAACTCTTCTTCAATACCTTCTTCATTTTTAGTCTTCATATAGAAATCAGGATAATACTTATGTTGTTTATTATCTTGTCTAGAAATATATTTAATTTCTACAGGTTCACTTGACCACTTTAATACATTATCTTTAGTATCACACATAATACAAAACTTTCTTTCCCAAGAGGAACGGTAAATGATCGGCGTTGGGCCGATATATTTCTCAGGATTTTGAGGCTCATAATAGCCTTGTACAAATCCTGAATTCCCAGTTGGTTTTAAGTTTTTTATTGACATTAGATATTAAACATTCCTCCTTCTGATCCACTATTGGTATTAATCTTATCCATTGACATAGTATTCTTATATTTTGTAGGATGTATTTTATTCCAGCCCTTCGCATACCCTCTCTTTGCTATCTCTGTGAAATAGGCAAAGGCGTTAGTATATTTAGGATTAAAGTTACGCCAGTATTTTAAGAGGTCTAGTATTGCAAATTGTAGACAATCATTTCTATCATCATTATTTACATAAACTAGTTTTCTTATTGCCCTCTCTGCTAAAAGAATTAACATCTTTTCAGCATCCCTAGTTAACTTATCATCCTCTAAAGACTGCACAATCTGATTGTATAGATCTTTATTATTTAGATAATTCTTTTTTCTTGGCACGTTTGCTTTGTTTAATTTACTATTATATGAAAAAAAGCCCGAATGTTTCGAAACGGGCTTTTAATGGGATTTAGGAAGAAAGTTTAATTAAAATGCATCTTTAGAATCTAAAGCAATTTTAAACTTTTCAATTCTTGCAGGCTCATCTTTTATGAATACTGTAAGTATATCATTCTTTCCTGCATTATTATATTCAAGAGCGTCTACTCTCATTACCTGGTCTTTTGGATAACCATCAGATTCTACTTTTAATTGAGCAGAGACATATCCATCTTCAATATCTAAAATATCTTCATTTTGTGCAGTAGATAAAACTTCAGAAATTCTTTTGATTTCAGACTTTAATAAGTTATCCGCAGCTTTAATATCTGGTAAGTTTCTATCAGCTTCTGCTAATCTACCTACTTGATCGTGTAGGAATGATAACATCTCATTGTAAAGATTAATCTTTTCGTTTTTAGCAGCTCTTCTTTCTGATAAAGATTCTAATAAAGACTCTACTAATTCTGTAATATCATCTCCTGTTTGTTCTGCTACATATTCTACTGCAGCATCTGCTAATAATTTTTTAAACTGAGAAATTTTAGTAGTTTCATTTACTCTATAAATAAATACATTATTTTCAGCTTTCATTGTGTAAACTTTAATATCGTTATTTACAGACTCTTTTACAAAATCTAGCTCTACAAAAGATTTAAAATTTTCTGCTGCTAATTCAAATAATCTAAAAACTGACTTATCTTCATATTTAATATAACCGGCAGCAAATACGTTTTCTGTTAAAGACTCATCTTTAGCCATTGCAAATTCTATTTTGCCTGCATAATATGATTCTTTATTCCAGTGGAATTTAATAGTTGTAGCAGATTCATTAACACTATTAAGTGAATCTTTAGTAGATTTTATCTCTTTATTAATAGATTTTACAGCTTCCTTTTTTCCGGAAACTCTAAGTTTTTTAGCCTCTTCGTTTAAAAAGTCTAATTTTTCACTTAATTCGTTAAATTTGTCAAAATTATCTAAAGAACCTTTCTCTATATTGTTAATAACTGATTTATTTTTAAAATCATAATAAAAGGTTACACCATTTTCATTTATTTCAAATAAATCTTTAGCTTTTAAAAGATTATTAAAAACTTCTGATGTATAATTAGATTCTTGAATATGACTACCTGTAATCTTGAAGTTCTTTCCAGCTACGTTAAAGATATAACCAAAACCTTCTTCAACTGTAGGTGAAATAACTGTTTTTCTTGAATTTGTCATTTTGTTTGTTTTTATTTCTATTATACTATATATCAGTTAAATTATTCATCTATTTTACCACCAAATGGGTATTCACTTCCTTCAACTGTATAATTATCTCCTAGCATTGTTCTATCTTTCTCAATTGGCTTACCTATTAAGGTCTCTGTATTGCCAATATTAAACATTCTATTTGATTGTTTTCTTCTTCTTGATACTTTCTTAATTTGAGAATCAGAGCTTACTAAACCACCTAAAAATGCTAATACATTAGGATCTGTACAATCTTTACCCTCTTCTACTTTAATCCACTCTTGTCCGTTAGATTCCCATTTTGCAGGATAATAGCTATCATAATAAATATTAGGTATAAAGTCTGGTTCTATAAAACTATTAGGATCTCCATAATTTCCACAAATACCATTTTCGTATACGGTCCTTGTAAACTTTCTATAAGTATCTTCTTCAAAATCAAATGAAGGAATAAATGAATTAATATCTAAACTAAATGTAATTTTATGATTTGCTTTATCATCAAAGCTATATTCTACAGGTCTTTCTTGTGTATAATCATCTGGCATTTGATATTCAGATGAAATTCTATAGGTACCTTCTTCTAAATGGCCAGCGTCAATATGATAAAAATTAGCCTTATACATTTTTTTAACGATAGCCTCTGTTACTTTAAATAAATCTAATTGACTTGATACTAATATTTCAATATCGACTCCAATTACACACGGTATCATTTCGAATTCTGCAACATAGCCCTCCATTAGGCCATCTTCATTCATCATGGCGTACTTACCTAAATTTCTTTTATTGACTAACTTACCAGGATCTACTGCAAACGAAGTTAAATTGACAATACCTCTAGGTACTTTATCATAATTTCCATCTGCAAATTCACCATCAGGATCACATCCAGTGCCATTTACATTTGAGAATAAAAAGCTATCTTTTAAGAAATTTTCATCACCAGACACTGCATAAAAGAATGGGACATCAACAACCGATCTTTCATCATTGCTAACTTGTCTCCAAAAACTTAGTTTACTATTTAAATCTGCTAATAAACCTACTACAATATGTCTAACAACGGAATCATCTTTATTAAATTTAAGATTGTAAGTTGCCATTAATTATCTTTAATTAGTTTACATTATCACCGCCACCGTTATCTTGTGCTACTGATCCTGTAAAGTTTGTCCAAAAACCCTTACCCTGTAACCATGCCAGAGCAGCATCAACATCGCCACCAAAAGATTGTGCACTTCCGGCTATAAAAGGTTCTCTAGAAATTTCTTCACATTTGCGAATAAATTGCATATCTCCTGCAACATGTTTAAATCCAATGTATGCTGGAGTAGGATTGCCATTATTATCATATGTATTTCTTACGCCTGTTTTAACAGGAAATGCTATATGATTTCCAGCGCCGTTTTGACCTTCGTCTTCTGCACCCTGGTGCCATGTAAGGCCAGTAGCTGTAAAGTTTATTGAACTTTCAGTTCTTTGAACATATCCGTCAGTTGCATTTCCATGCTGAGCTACAGATGCAATGTTTGTATCATTTTGTGTAAATGCGTAGTGTGCCATATTTTAAATATTTTATTTGTTTTATATATCTGCTTATTTATATGATATAGTTTATATATCTTTTTAATCTATATTCTCTATCGTAAACTTAGAAAATCCATTTTCTCTATATATTTCAATCTTTTTATCAAAAATCTCATGTGGTAAAACAGAGTGGTTAATTACAAAGGTATTTATTTCGTGCTCTTTAATTACTTGGTTTAAAATCTTTAATATATTGTAAACACCATCATGGTCTACTGAAGATAATAACTCATCTAAGAACAATAAGTTTAGTTGTGGGAATCTTAACTTTAAGATTTTAATGATTGCGATAATAACAATAAAGTCTGCTTTCTTACGCTCACCAGTCGAAAGTGTCATTGGATTAATATCTTCACCTAAGTGATTAATAATACAATTAAACTTCTCATCAAATCTAATATGGAATTGCAAGTGCATCGTTTGTGCCATTGCAGCTATATTAGTATTAAGTCCTGGTAGGATAGTTTTAACTGCAAGATTCTTTACGCCATCTTCACCTAATATATTTTCTACAATTTCCATAAAATTATAGTCTGCATTTAGTCCATCTTTACTTGCAGATTTCTCAGCTTCTTTCTCTTCAAACTCTGTAATAAGACCTCTTAAGTGATCGAAGTCCGAACCTTCTGGAGTATCTTTTAATTTAACGAGTTCTCCTTTAAGTCCTCGCATCGTTACTTTATTATCTGAGATCTGACCCTCTAGTTCTAACTTAGTCTCTCTTGCTGCAATTACTTTTTCTTGTAATTCATCCATCTCAGCCTTAATTGATTTGATCTGATCTGTACTAGATTCTATCTTATCTGCAAATTCTACCTTCTGTGTTTTATGCCAATCCGAAGTTAACTTAGTTTCACATGTTGGACAATGCCCACTCTCATATAACTTTAACTTCTTATTTAGATAATCAATCTCTCTTTTAATATCTCCAGCTTCTGTACGCTTCTCGTTATATTGGGTATTGAAGGTATTCATTGCACCCTCTTCTTTTTTACGATTAGCTTCAATATCTAATACTACTTCATGGAGAGCTACTAATTCATCTTTTAATTCTTGGATCTTAGATTTATTTACAGTTTTAGATTCCTCTAATAAAGTATTTAGTTTACCTTTAACTGATCCAATTGAATTCATTATCTCATTTAACTCAGCGTCAAAAGCATCTATGTCAAATTTAATATCTCTACGTTCATCTTTGATTTGCCTTTGCATATCATTAAGAATAGAGAAGCCAAACATTCTATCAATGATCTGTTTCTTATCCGAATTAGACATGGTTAAGAAAGATTTAAAATCATTTACTGATAGAATAATTATATTTTTAAATACATGATATGGAATACCAAATACCTCTTCTTCTAAATAATCTTGTACTGATTTCTTACCAGCTTTGTCAAATTCAACTCCATTAATTAATACAGAAAATCTATTAGGTGATAAACCTCTTTCAATTTCAATCTTCATAGTACCACACATAAGACCAATCTTAACATGTAGTTCTTTATTAATTCTATTTGGTAGATCTGCTAACTTTACACCTTCTACCTTTCCATATAGAGCGTAGATAATAGCATTCGCGATAGTAGTTTTACC
>Ga0181390_1000860_pt1 | contig 13788 bp, 19 predicted proteins | sample 13SPOviralmetaG_FD_130085 | JGI IMG/M metagenome (GOLD analysis project Ga0181390, IMG submission 130085) | Marine viral communities from the oligotrophic San Pedro Time Series (SPOT) site, San Pedro Channel, CA, USA - 13 SPOT_SRF_2010-07-21 | ecosystem: Environmental > Aquatic > Marine > Strait...
GTACTGGACCACTCGTTGGGCCATCGTGCTGCTATTAGGATCACTGACAGGAATTACTTCCACCATAGCGTAGTCGGCTTGTCTAGCACGAGGCTCGCCACGGTCAGGCACATACATATACTCGTCTGGGGCATACTCAGCGATGATCTTTCTAAGGAGCTTGAACTCCTGCTTCATCGAGTAATGAACACGGGATTGCACCGCAGCCATTGGCTTAAGAGTACGCTCTAGTAGAGCGAGTGTTGTTCCAACAGGTGCGTTAGCACTCATGTCGGATATGTTCATGTCTGAGATTGCCCCCAAACGTCGCCCTTCTTCTGTGATCTGCTGCAATAATGCAAGAAGAGTTTGACTGGGTTCTTTGTAAGGCAGCGGCATAATGTTGTCGCGGATGCTGCCAGAGGGTACATCTACATCACGGAATTCACCGGGACCAATTGGTGTGTCGTCGCCCTTAACTCGTAGTCCGCGAGACTTGAGACCACCGGGGAGATTGGATAGGGTTCCAGCGTCCACGAGCTGACGGATAATGCTAGTGCCAGCGCGAGCGTAGCCACCGATGATGTGAATAAGTCCAAGTCCATAAAATCCAAATCCGGGTACATAAGCATAATGCACGAAATGTTGACGTTTTAGCGTCAAAGAGTCGTCAGGGTTCCAATTACGACGGATAGCTAGTATCTCACCCGTACCCTTCTCAAGCGTTACCACGTAAGGCTTTGCGACTTGTAGCGACTCTTCGTTGTCCGCCCCATCCACACCGTCAATATTGAGGTCAGCGTGTATTTCAAGCACGGTGTAACGGTCGTCAGAAGTGAGAGATACACCTGACTGCTCAGCCTTAGCTTCTTCAACATCAGAGAAAAAGGACACCGGATCGCCAAGTTCCACGTCTCGATAGAACCCAGCCGCCTGTAGCTTAACCATTTCGTTCTTTGTCTTGCGCATGACGTGAGTAACGCGCTCTGCGGACTCAATGTTAGAGGCACCGTAAGGCACAATCACATCTTCCGCAGGAATATATAAGGCAATTTGACGGCCCAAACCGGGGTCAAAGTACACCTTTTTGAACGCTGAACCGGCTAAACCGAGTGAATACAGTAGCCTTTCATGTTCGGGGCGGTATTCTACCATAACCTCAGTTAATTCATAGTTCATATCCGTCTTAACACGGAGGGCTGCGTCTTCTTTTTCCCTAGATGTCTCACCAAGTATCTTAGTCTTAACAGGACCGGCAGCGGGAAACGTCTCGCTCATGGCTTCGGCTTGGAACCGGATAGCCGCTTCCGCCAAAATGTTACTGTACACGCCACAAGAGTTTTCCCAAGGCTCGGTACGCTCTTCGTACTTCATACCCAACACGTCGAGACCTGCAACAAAGCTATCCGCCCAGTCTCGACGTGCCGCCATATCACCTTCTATGGCCTCACACAGATCGCTTGATACTTCTTGTAGCTGGCTGTCTTCTAGGTACTCAGCAAGGTTTGCATCGAAGGGAGCCATGTCAGCACTGTCCGGTTCTTCACCAAAACTTATCTCGACGCTACCATCTTCAAGCTCAACCATGACGGGCATATCCTCGTCAGTAGCAATAGCCATCTCGATTACGGCGTCGGGTTCACCCATCAGCTCTTCATCAATGCCTTCGGGCATTCCGTACAAACCTTTTTCGATTGCCATCTTAGCGGCCCTTCTTTAAAGTTGCTGAATTAGTTTTAACATTGTATTTGTAGTCACTTGCAGGGCGACCCGAAGCTTTAGACGCCCTATCTTTAGCGCGTTCAGCAGCGGTCATAGAATTACGTTTCTTACCCTTTTTTGTTAGCTTCCCTTCTTTATCAAGGTCACCCCGTTTTTTTAATATATTCTTTGCCAGTGATGTCGAGCCAACTTGTGCTCCAAGGCGTTTAACTAAGCTGTTTTTGCCTGTGTGCTTTGTCGTTTTTGCCTTAGCCATCGTCTTATCCTTTAATAGTACCCAGCTCTACGGTTTCTATAGGACGGGTCTTCTTCTGCCTCATCACTAGGCAGTCTTAAGAATCCACCTTGCCTAAACCGCAGTAGCGCCATAATGGTAGCATCTACATAGTCATCATGCTCTCCCGCAGGGAAGCTCGCAACCTCGTCAATCACTTCTTCAGCCCAGCGGGTCTCTGGTGCCCACACTACATCAGAGGCAAATATGTCAGAGATCGAATTTAGTCGGGCCATCTTGTTGTTCGGGTTGTTAGCTGTACCTCGCACAGGGGTATAATCCTGCACTGGGACGCCCATAGCACGCAGCTCATAAATAAGCGGCGCTCCCGAGGCTTTTTTCTCCACAATTAGCGAGTCGGGCGCAAACTCGTCGTACTGCTCCATAACGCTACGCTTCAAATCTGGAAATTCTAACCTACCCTTATACGCATTTAACAATATTAAGTTATACGCGTTCTTTTCCTCGTTAAAGAACACTCCCCACGTAGTGCATGCCGAGTAGTCAGCCCTATTGTTGGCTTCAAACGCTGTATCCCACGACTGGAGGATAAATTCACAGTCGGGCGGGTCATCTTTTTCCCACGTATTCCACCATTCTCGCTTAATTATAGCCGAAGCTTCAGATGTGGGCTGTTGTTGGTACTGCGCCATCCATTTAGAGTTGGGCAGTTCCTCTTTTAGCGCCGCTAATTCAGTCGAGGGCCAAAATTCAGGCCACAGCGGGTTACCACTCGGCATAATCGCAGGAAACTCAATAACTTCCCACTCTTCTCCGCCCCTTTGAGCAGATGACTTCAGTACTTGGGCGGTCAAATCACGCAAAGACCACCGCGTCATAACAACTACGATAGCACCACCCGGTTGTAGCCGCTGACGAGGGCCAGATGTGTACCACTCGTAGGTCTTGTCGTATATCTCGGGGTTGCTGTCGGCCATAGCGGCCTCTTGTTCCGAGTGCGGGTCGTCAATAATGAGCAAATCCGCACCTTTACCAGTTACAGCACCGCCAATACCAATCGCAAAGTAGTCACCGCCCTTGTTAGTGTTCCAGCGTCCGGCTGCCTTTGAGTCACTTTGCAGGGCTAAATCCGGAAAGACCTCGTGGTAGTTCTCTTGATCCACCAAGTTACGTACTTTACGACCAAAGCCTACCGCTAATTCCGCTGTGTGCGAGGTCTGAATAATCTTCTTATGGGGGAACTTCCCCAAAAACCACGCAGGCAATAAATAACTAGCAAACTCAGACTTAGTGTGGCGAGGAGGCATATTAATAATGAGGCGCTTACAATCCCCACGAGCGACACGCTCAAACGCCTCAGCCATAATCGCATGGTGCCTGCCACTGATAAACGTCGGCCATACGTACTTAACGAACTCAATGAACTTATCCTGTACTAAACTCTTGTGCTTAAGTTTCTCTAAATGCGAGAGCTGCGCTAAAAGTTGCTCCTGCTCGGGCACCGACAGCAAAGGTAGTATAGTCGGTATATCCTTAAGGGATATGTTATCAAGCGGGTTGGTCAAGTTCATCCCCAAGATAATTGGTGCTCTTCTCCGCTACGTCTTCTAGCTCTTCATCTTCGTTAAGCAAGTCTTCTAGCTCTTCAGCCATACTAGGCGCTGCCTCAAACACACCCAACTCCTCATCAAGAGACTGCTCTAACGGGACAGTCTCTACTAGACTCGCATTCAGTAATCGCTTAACCCGATCCTTGATCTCTTTCTCAAGGTCAGCGGGGTCTTTATAGTTTATCGTAATTTCACTGCGTTCTGTAAAGATACCAATGTCACTGTGTTTGCCAAGCAACTCAAGGGCCTTAAGCTCATACCGAGCATCCCCACAGTTAGCAATCTCCATAAGCTTGTTTGTAATAGCGGCACGCGCCTGAGCCGCATCCATAGCAAGTTGTTGCCCATAGGTACGCAAAAAAGCCGCAGCAGCAAAGGCAGTGTTGGGCTGAGATAAATTCTGGGTCTTCTTCTTTTTGACAGCGTCCTCTATGAGATTCTTTTCTTTCTCAAGGTCCGCTTTGGGCAGGTCTAGGGCAGCGCCTAGGGCCTCCTGTAATTCCACGGTATTTCCGGCAACAGCCATCTTTTCAAGCGTGGTCGCAGGTTTTTCCCTCCCCAAATCATAGGGGATAGGCTTGTCCTTGGTAGGATCAATTTTTACATTCGGCATTATTTGCAAGTACCTGAAAGTACTGGATTTGCGGAGTGTATTAGTTTTCATAACAAAGTGCAAGCAAGTCGGGGACTAAAAAATATAAGGATTGAAAGGGATGGTTTGGGTCCCTTGACGGGGGGTATTGTTCTATATAGGGGGGTGGGGGTCTAAAAAAGTGGACTTGAATAGAGAAAGGGGGGGCCTAAGTTATTGATTTCATTAGAGAACATGATGTAATTTTATGGGGGGTGGGTGTCGTTTGTGCGGGTTATTATGTATGGGCCAGTCGTACACCTCGTCGAGCCAAGTGGGTGTACCCCGAGGGGTGGGGGAGCGGGGCGGAGGAGCGGGGGACAAGGCGGGCGGGGCGAATCCCCTTGGAATATGGTGAACTTGACAATGTCTAGTTTCTATGGTATAATGGAGTTGCGGGACTTCCGCATAACTAAACGAGAATCGAGTTTAGCCAATAACTAAACTCCCTATTGCTTATGGCAAAATTCAACACAGCTCAAACCATCGCATCAATGATCGCAACTGCCGATAGTGTTAATGAATCGCTTGAGAACGAAATGACAGAATTAGTCGGAGAGTTTGGCGAGTCGCCGCTACTGCCAACGAAACAAGGTGGACTCAATGGCAACGCATTCCGCGAGGGATCGAAGCTCGAGACACAGCAAGCCGATGCGGATCGAATCGGGTTATCACTCGAGAAAGCGCAATCACTGGCGGCGATACGCGCGGCGCTCAATGCTCACCGTCCAACGCTATACCAAACCTATCAGATCGCTTACTTTGGACTCGAGCAGATCAAGCCGACTAAACCACCCGCCGAGCCATCTGATACCGATCTTGAAATCACCGCATTGGTCGCAGATAGTAAAGCAATCATGGCGAACAAAAAAGAAGTCAGCGCCGATCTTAAAGTCGCTAAGGCTCAATTGACTCTCGCTAAGGCTCAGGGCGACAAAGGTGCTGAAATTGCCGCTCAAGCCGAGGTGACCGCACTAGAGTATGACCGCGATCTACTCAAACAGGATCTGGCTTCTAAAAAGCATGACCTAGACCATTGTCGCAACGAAAAGAAATCAGCGCCTTTATACGACCAATGCGTTGCACTAAAAGAGAAGCTGATCAAGTCGAAATTGCTTGACGGTTGGAATGATCCAACGGGAATGAGTTTAGACGAAATTATCGGCATCCTCGCACCAGTGAGCCTTGACGAAGTAAGTTAACCCACCCGCCGCCCTACGGGGCGGCATCCTTACCGGAGTATTTATTATGAACAAAAACCTTTTAGAAAATTTGATGACTGCTGAATATGCCGCTGAAACTGATATGCATTACCCACGTCATATGCTGGCTTTAACTAAAGACACTAAACGCCTAGCCAAATTCCTAGACGATTTTCTTTATGAGGAGGACGATAACGAAAAACCTAAAACTGTATTAACCCTCCGCCGCTCAATGAATAGCAGATTTGATCTCAAAGAGTCTTGCAAATTACGCCAAATAATCCAAGCGCGGATAGATTCTAATGAAAGCACCCTCCAAGACTTTATAGAGAAGCGGGGGCATGAATGGCGTTAACCCCCGCACCACCCCGCTAGACCAAGCCGCCTTCGGGCGGTTTTTTTTCGTCTCGAGTTTAGTCAAAACTAAACTGCCTGCCCCGCCCTCTCTCCCTGTCCGTTCTACCACAACCCACCCCGCCCTGCTCCGCTCCATCTCATCATGCCAGAGTCATGATAGTAGTTTTGGTAGCTAATAGTTTGGTTACCACTGCGTGTAATGATAGTAGCTCAAGGAGTTTAGTTTGAACTAAACTGCAATGTTACGTTTTTCTAAGTTTAAAACTAATATGTACCATTAACTAAGTAACGTAAGCCCATGATAATAGTAGAGTTCCTCCTATTGTTACAATGTTACGTTAAAAAAGATATGTGGGGGGGAAAGATTCTCTCTTACCCCGTAACAAAACAAACCTCTCTGCACCGTTACAAAAATCGCAGGGGGCTATATATATATATTATTTTTCATAACATTATAACAATAGGGGTAAAAACGTCACACAGCCCAGTAACCATGCGGATTTACATTGTTACATCTATTGTAACAAAACCCCCTGAAAGCGTAACAAAGCACCCAAAACGTAACATTGTCCTCCTGTCTGTGCCTCCCTAACGAACCTAAATTATTTTATTTATTTTGTAACAACCACTTGACATTGTCTAGTAGTTGTGGTATACTTGTTTCTCAAGTGGGGAATTTTTTTTGAGTATCCCACTAGGCAGTTTAGTTTTGGCTAAACTCGTTTACCCAGATCAACAGGAGCTACCACATGACACACACCTGCAAACACTGCGATGCAACCTTCCCCGCCGCACGCGCTGAGCTAGGGTACACAACCTGCTTATCGTGTGGGGATTCAGTAGCAAAGCAAGTAAGACTAGGGTGGTGTGTAGCACAGGAGTACACCAAAGGTAACTACCAGTTGATTACCAACCTCGAAGCACTTAAGCAAGCTAACCCAAGGAGAACGACATGAAAGAAGCAAACCAGATTGACCTGATCGCAGGGGGCTTAGGCAACGGCTCAATGATTGCAGGGTACGACAACATGAATCGCCTGCGCGAGTTTGTAGAAGCATCGCTGCATGGTGGAGGTAACGCAGACCTCATAGTCGCCATGACTATTGCAACGTGTAAGAACCTCATAGATGAGAAGCTACAAGGAGAGCAGCGATGAAGAAAGAAAACACAGACCGCATGACCAAGTGGAGAACGGACAGCATCTATTCACCCAAGGATCTGAACCTGCATGACCCGCACGAGATGTATCGGTGGCAGGACGAGGAAGCCAAGGCACCCGCTTGGGTGTGGGCAATGCGGGTACTGGGCACTGCCGGTTTCGTTGTGGGTATTTATTGTCTCACTTTACTCACGTTTCTGTTCTAAGGGGTAATGTTATGAAGAAACAGTGGAGTAGTTGGGACGGCAACCTGAAGTCTGTTGCTGTGCTGTACAACCAGATGACCCCAAGAGCAAGGCAACGGTTACACGCCTACTTAGAAGATGTAACCAACCCAAGCAGTTTAGTCAAAACTAAACTCACTAACCGTAAGGAGCTAGATGATGGAATATACACTGTTGGAACTAAGAGAGATGCTGAACTACATGGACGCACAGCTAGAAGCCCAAGGGCGCATAGTAGATGACCGTCTGTTGTCTCGCCGCAAGAACGTAGCGCAAGCTGTGACAAACCTCGAAGAGTCGGAACGCACACTCAGTGAGATCAAGACGGCTACTGCGAACCGCAACCAGAACGGAGGTAGGTCATGGGCTTCCATATAGACACACACCACATACCGGCGTTTCAAGACTTTGCTGATGCCTCACAACATGAGAACACAGTCACACCCATACAGGGTAAGGGAGTGAATGCGGGTAAGAAACCGCTAACCTCAAGCAGACGCGCAACGCACATGACGATACGTAGGGAGCGCAACATCATGAGTCCCCTAGGTAATCAAGGCATGGCGATAATGTGTCGGCTGTACCGCACGGACTGCGTGATCTTTTATGAGGACAACTCGGTGACCCTCGCTACTGGTGGATGGAATACCGTAAGCACAAGGATGTTCATCAACGCGATCATACACCGAGACTGTATAGATGTATGGACCGCACCCAAGGACAGCGAGGGGAATGTCTTGTACTACCATAGCACACGCAAAGCCTTCTTGTGGCGAGACAGGGTACACCTTGGGGTTGACCGTCTACCCCTAGACCCTGAGCCATGTGTTGTACACAGGGTAAACCGGCGAGCGATGAACGAGGTGCGCAAACTCAATGCACCCTTCTTGCGGTATGCGAAACCAATGATAAAGGTAGCGTACCCAATGGGCGGCATACTTGAGCAAGAAGAGTACCAACGCAGACTTAAACGGTACGAGGGGCTTGATGTGGATTTGAACAGCTTCCCTAGCTCTAGGTGTGTGGACACGCTGTGTAACATCATGCGTGAAGACAACATCGAGGATTGGGCTGACGCTCTGGATGCGTGTGCAATGGTAAGTATGCAGACCAACAGCAGGTGGCCTTCCTTTACCTACTCGCACAGACCGGACCGCATACTCAAGGTAATAGATGAGTTACTCAAGTATGGGTACAGCGATGCGGTGTTCACAGAAGTTACCCTGCCATTGGGCGAGGTGAAGGCTGACTCGAATGAGAAGTATGTAAGATAGCAGTTTAGTTTTGACTAAACTCAATTAACCAATTAACTAAGAGATAAACATTATGAATACAACTAACCTTCAAGATCGTTGCACAGCAACACTAACAGAAACACCTGCCCTGATGGCAGCGGCATACAAGAATAAATTCCGTCTGGTAGGAGAGCCGGGTGTAGGCAAGACTAGCATCGTGGCGGAACTATCACGCATCACGGGTTACCCCTACGCGATCATTGATGTACCCAACATGGGCATTGGTGACGGCGCTATCCCGATACCCGACACAGAGACCGAGACACTGAAGTATTACCCCAACGCAAGGTTCGGACTACAGAGTGGCAAGCCGGTCATCATCTGCCTTGACGAGTTCACTAAGGGTTCGGACGAGGCGCAGAACACACTGCACCCGCTACTCGAAGTGAAAGACCCACGCCTCGGTGACACACCACTGCCTGAAGGTAGCATCGTGTTCATGACGGGTAACCTCGAGAGTGACGGTGTAGGTGACAGCCTCAAAGCACACAGCAAGATGCGCATTACGGAAATAGAGATAGCCAAGCCTGACCACGAGGAGTGGTTGATCTGGGCAGCAGCTAATGACATCGAGCCTATTGTTATGGCTTGGGTGAATCGCACACCTGACTGCCTTGCTTCTTACTTGGATGCAGGACAGCAGAAAAACCCGTACATTTTTAATCCGTCTGTTGTGGGACAAGGTTCTGTGGTAACGCCAAGAACTTTGGAACTGGCTAGTAACTTAGTGAAGGTTCGCCACTTGTTTAGTCGCAATGCGTTACGCGTAGCGTTGACAGGCACAATCGGTGCGGCTGCGACTGACTCACTTATGCACTTCATCAAGCACCACGAGAGCATGACCCCTTGGAGTGAGATCAAAGCTCACCCTAGGACAGCGCCATTACCTCCGAATGTGGGTGCGTGTGCGGTACTGACGTTCAGTGCAGTGGAGCATATTAAAGACAAGGAAGACCTCGACTCGTTCATGACCTACATAAGCAGGACGGACGCAGGGTATGACACCGAGGAGTTCCAAGTGATATTCGGTGTGAGTCTGGCGGGTCCGAACTCTACCGATGCCAAGCGTAGGCTTGCCTTTACTTCACGCGCGTTTGCCGAGTGGGCTGACCGCAACCAAGATTTACTTTGAGTTTAGTCAAAACTAAACAGGAGAACGACATGGATATGACTGATGACCAGAAGGCACGAGCCTTCAAGCGGAAACGCATCGAGATCATGAGGAGTGACAAGTTTGTTGAGCTTGGTCCGATCATGATGACAGGCACGAGGGAGTTCACACGAGATGTACCCACAGCGTGCACTAACGGCAGGGACGAGAAGTACAACCCTGACTTCATCTTCCGGTGGGGGGACAAAGGCGCAGGGTTTATCAACCTGCATGAGAACTACCACAAGGCAGGTAGGCATCTTGAGATATACGAGAAGCTGAACAAGCTATGTGCCAAGACTGCGAACGAGGCGATGGATCAGTGGATAAACCTCAACATAGTAGCAGCAGACCCCAACGAGGAGATTGTAGCTATGCCTCGTGATGAGGAGGGCAAGCCCATAGGCTGCTATGACACACGGTTCACTGACATGCCGATCAAGAAGATATTTGAAATCTTGTACGCCGAGAAGTCGCAGGATGATGACGAGGGTGACGGCGAAGGTGGTGAAGGTAGCAGCTTAGATGACCACGATTGGGAAGGCGCTAAGGATATGACAGCCGAGGAGAAGGAAGAACTCAAAGCTGATGTCGGTAGTGCGATACGCCAAGGTCTCATGGCTGCAAAGAAAGCAGGTAAGGGTACGTCTGGTGGTGCGTTCGATCTAGGTTCGTTGCTCGCACCGCAAGTAGATTGGGTTGAGCAGATGAAACACTTCATTCGAGCAGCGTGTACTAAACCCATCAAGGCTAGCTTCGCTCGCATAGACCGCAGGGCATGGGTCACTTCAAGGGTTGTGCTACCTGTCTTACGTGGCAACGCGGTCAAAGAGCTAGTGGTTGCGCCTGATGTATCTGGCTCGATGTTCTTCGATGACTCGTTCGAGGTGTGTATGTCGGAGGTGGAGGGTCTGGCTAGGCAACTGGATATAGCCAAGATACACCTGATCTACTGGGACGGTTCAGTCTGTGCGCACGAGGAGTATACAAGCAGCACCTTCAAGAACTGGCGCACTCTGACTAGACCTCATGGTGGAGGCGGTACAGACCCGACCTGTGTAGCTGACTATCTACGCGAGAAGAAGATCAAGCCTGATGCAACCATCGTGCTGACTGACGGTGAGGTAATGGGGTGGGGTAATTGGGACCACCCTGTGCTGTGGGGTATCCACAACAACTACAACGACATCGTTGCCCCTGTGGGCAAGACAATCAAACTGGAGCGAAGAGTATGAACTTTATAGTAGACGTGAACAACACCAAGTATGTAGTAGACGCGGAGAAGTTAGAGCGCATAACCGATGTGCTTGATGGGTGTCTTGTATTTTCTAACGAGTACAACAGGGGTGAGGATGGAGGGGATTCGTTCTACACATACCACGCCTACGAGCAAGATGTTGAGTCTGGTATGCAATCAGTACAAGCAATATCCAGTGCGGCACTCGCGGTAGCTAAACTTGCAGGGCGCAAGAAGTAACAACAACCAACGGAGTTTAGTTTTAGCTAAACTCCTACCCAACTTTTATGGAGAAAGATTATGAGCATTTCATCAAGCGCAGTATTAGTACGCCTTAGCATATCCACATGGACAGGCAGAAAGATCGACAAGCACCAGAGCGAGAATGTTTCCGCTGCCACTGGTGCGGACAAGAAAGCAGGCAAGTACATCAAGGACACTATGGTTGGCTCTACCCATGTAAGCCAACTAAACAAGTTCGCCAACAACTCTCGCAACGAGTACACCATACGCACGTTACCTTGGGACGACATGGGGGATCGCATCCTAACTACTCGTTTGCTGCTGCCGTTCAAGGCAGACTTCAATGGCAAGCGTAGCGAGTTCTTAAGGCGCCGCGATTATATTTGCGACAACTACGAAGCGCTTAAGGAAACTTCAGCTAACTATTTGGGAGCCATGTACAACCCCGCAGATTATCCGCCGGTTGATGTGGTTTACTCTAAGTATGACTGGAGGTTAACCATCAAAGCTGTACCTGACAGCGGGCACTTGTACCTAGACCTGCCCGCTGAGGACATGGAAGAGCTGCGGGCTTCGTTGGAGGCAGAGAACCAAGAGAAGACTAAGCACGCGATGGATGCAGCATGGCACAGGATGCACAAGATGTTAGCGGGTATGAGCGACAAGCTGACCGAGACAGACGACGACAAGCAGAAGAGATTCTACGATAGCTTTGTTAGCAACCCGAAAGACCTGTGCGATATGTTGCAGCACCTCAACATTACTAACGACCCTGAGCTGGAGCGCGCTAGAGTTATGCTAGAACGTACAATAACAGGGGCTGACATCGACGTGATAAAAGAATCACCTGCTATCCGTGAGGATATGAAGACTAAGGTTGATTCCATTCTTAAACAATTCGAGTGGTAGGAGGCAGACATGCAAAATGTAGTTAAGTTTGGTGAAAAAAACGTCTCTGGTGTTGCAGCAGCAGACCAACTGACACACGAGCTACTCTATAATTTTATAGACCGTGTAGCACACGCTTTCCCTAAGTTAACCTTTAGAGTGTGGAATGCTAGAAGAGTAGATGTATTTGATGTGTACGAGCACCAAGTGGGCACGGTCAAGCTAGACTTTATAGGGGAGTATAATCGGGTGGTGTTGGAGCTATGGTCTCCTCGTATGACAGACAAACGCAATCGCAAAACTAAGACCGCCGACCTAAGCAAAGCAGTAAAGATATTTGCAAAGTACTTTAGGTCAAACACGGACGAAGAGTTAATGGAGACCTACTCTGGCAGGTTGGATAGATTAACGAGCAGTTCTTACGAGCAGTCGCTAGAAAGTTTGCGCGGTGTATTGGACGAACCACTGTACAACTTCTTTCAAACGGCTACCAAGGAGAAGCGATATGAACTTTACTCCATGCTCGCTTTACCAGAAGTTCAACTAAGCGCAATAGAAAATGAAGCGTTACAGTACTTCGACAACTGTACTCTATTAGATATGTCTGAATGCGCTGTGCTGTTGAAAACTCCAACAGGGTATTTGGTTAAGCGTTCCACTCCCGAAGGAGTCGCCGCTGCTCGTGTTGAACGAGTCGAAGAAGTTCCTTCTGAGTATAGAGCACAGATAGGTCTGCTGAAGTTAGCTTCGCACAGAGAGTTTATACCCAACGTAGGGATTAAGTTAGCTCGTACAAAGGTGCCTATAGAAAGTTACTTATGTATAAACCGCCAACCAGTTTAGTTTAAACTAAACTCCTCCCCCCAAAGCCTCGCCTAGTGCGGGGCTTTTTTTTGTCCTCAAAAAGGGTTGACACTGTAAACCCTATCCTTCATACTAGCCGTATGGCAAATACCCCAGAAAAGAAAGTTAAAGACAAAGTCGTGAAGATTCTTAAGTCTCATGGCATCTATTATTTTTTCCCCGCCACGTTTGGTATGGGTCGCAGCGGAGTCCCCGATGTGGTCTGTTGCTTTAACGGCAGCTTCCTCGCTGTCGAATGCAAGGCAGGGAAAGGTAAGACCACTGCACTACAAGACATGGAGATAGCTGCGATTCGCAAGTCGAGTGGCACTGCGCTTGTTATAAACGAAAACAATCTACACGAGCTTGAGGCTCACATAAATGACAATACTAACAATAGATTTTGAAACTTATTATGATCGTGCGTTTAGTCTATCTAAGCTAACGACCGAGGCTTACATAAGAGATGAACTCTTTGAAGTTATCGGAGTATCAGTTCAGATAGATGATAGTAGTGCTAGTTCTAGCACTTGGTTTTCAGGAACTAAAAAAGAAACGCAAGAATTTTTAAATCAGTTTGATTGGGAAAACTCATTAACTGTTGCGCACAACGCTATGTTTGACATGGCTATTTTGAACTGGCGGTTTGGTATCAAGCCTGCTCGCATTGCTGACACGTTATCAATGGCTAGGGCAATACACGGCACGCAAGTAGGCGGCAGTTTGCGGGCGCTTACTGAATACTACGGCATAGGCAAGAAAGGCACAGAAGTACTGAACGCTTTAGGTAAACACCGTGCAGACTTCTCAGAGGAAGAGCTAGAAGCATACGCGGGGTATTGTAAGAACGACACAGCTATTACCTACAAATTGTTTAAGTGCTTGATGGCTGAGGGCTTTCCTATTGCAGAGCTAAAGCTTATCGACCTGACGCTTCGTATGTTCACCGAGCCAGTGCTGCAAGTAGGGACCTTCTTATTGGAGACCCACCTAGAAGAGTTAAAGGAAAAGAA
>Ga0181390_1000864_pt1 | contig 13758 bp, 9 predicted proteins | sample 13SPOviralmetaG_FD_130085 | JGI IMG/M metagenome (GOLD analysis project Ga0181390, IMG submission 130085) | Marine viral communities from the oligotrophic San Pedro Time Series (SPOT) site, San Pedro Channel, CA, USA - 13 SPOT_SRF_2010-07-21 | ecosystem: Environmental > Aquatic > Marine > Strait...
ATGACGAGATGTGTATATTTAGACGGATGGTTCGACGCCAAATCGAAAGAACTTGATGCAGAAGAAAAGAAAAGAAAGAAAGACTTGATAACAGGTGAGAAAAGTGAGTAAAAGAAAAGGAAAAATTGTCTATCACCCACCGGAAAGGTGCTACACCAATGTGAACATTGAAGAAACACCCCACGGCTACAAGATTTATAGGGTGGGCGAAAGTAGGCATTTTACAGTCATTCCGCTATCAGCCGTAAAAGAAGTTCTATACAACAAAGGTGAATAAAATGGATATTGAAATGATGATACTACTTGCCGCAATTGCAGTCGGTCTTGGGCTTGCTGGGTACAAAACATACAAGAAATTGATGGCCGATGGTGAAATTACACTTGATGAAATTATTGATTTGGCGCAAGACATTAAGGAAGTTGTAAAAGACCTTCCATCAATGTCTGCTATGAAAAAAATGAAGAAGGCTGACTTAATTGAACTTGCAAACGAAAATGGTCTTGATGTTGATGGCACAAAGGCCGACCTTATTTCCCGACTCAAAGAGGCGAAAGAGGTGGTTGAAAGTGAGTCAAAATCTTGAAAAACAAGTCGAAGACTTGGATGAAAGAGTCAAATTACTTGAACAAGCAGTGTTTGAACTTTCAGTTATGGCAAAATACTTAAAGTACGCTTTCTTTGCCATGCTTGCCTCTCTTGGTGTTGATGTGCAGGGGTTGATGTGATGGCGTATTACTGTTCAACAAGCGATGTAGGTTCCCGTCTTGGACTTGATAGTACCCAACGAACAAGGGCAGGGAGTCGCCTCACAAGTGCAATCCGAAGAGCGACCATTGATATTGACCAAATCTACCGTGACTACGGTCGAGATGTACCCAGCAAATCAATCGCAGAAACCACCCTTAACGGTGCTATTTCTGCTGGGGCTACCACAGTGACCTTAACGAGTGGAGCGACCTTTAGCAGTGCTGGAAACGGCAATATAGACGGTGATTCGTTTGCATGGACAGGAAAGTCCACTAACAATCTTACTGGATGCACAGGTATTTCATTCGACCACGCTTCCGGAGTCACAGTTCAAGAAGGTGAAATGGCACACATTCTTCGTGAAATCTGTGCAGACATTGCCGCCGCATACTACTTTGAAGATGAGGCAGTTTTTCAAACATCAAGCAATAACGGAACAATCCGAGGCAACAACCTTCGTGAGCGTGGATTTGATAACCTCAAGCGTCTTGCTCACTTAGGAAGTGTTGACTAATGCCAGCGTTTCACATTCGTAATCGCTCCGCAAAAGGAATGAGTGTCAACATAGACAACCGCTCCTTTAATCGAGCGTTTCAAGATATTGAAGAAGCGGTAGCAAAGGCTATGATGTATGCAAGTGGTTATGCTCTTAGTGCCGCAAAAGACCACGCATACAGACATCTTCGAGGATTTATGGGTATGCACCCACAGGCACGAGAAGTCGCTAACTCTCTTGGCTACGAAAGAAGCGTAGAATCAAAAAATGGTGATATAGAACTTAATGCTATTTTTGGAAGCAAGGGTCCGGATGGTCGAAACGGTGAGATAGGCGTAGGTGTGCATACTCCACCCGACGATAACGAAGGCAGGTACAACATAGGTGCGGCTTTACAAGAAGGTCGAGATGCGGGAACATTCAAATTTAAAGGAAATACTTCTCCATTCGCAGAAACCACAATGGGTGCGGCAGATTACGGTCGGCAGGTAGGTCCGTATGGTAGCAGTACCGACTGGTTTGGTCATGGTGGCGAAGGGTACTTTTACGGCTATGTTGCTATTGATTACCTTAAAGTGGCAGAAGAAAGGTTTGAAGCAAGATTCCCAACACGAATGAAATACGAACTAAAAAAGAGGCTTTGATATGGCAATAGCAACAACATCCCAATTTTGGAATTACCGACTAAACGGTGACGACCCCACAAACCCCGTAGGAACAAACAACGGAACATGGACTACCGAATCCGGTAGTGGTACAGATACAGATGCCTATTGGGTAGTAAATGCCGGTTATTGGAAAGTAGTTCCAACAACCGACGAGTACACTATTTTTGCCGCAATACAATACACTTCTGTTCCAACAGACGGCACTGTCTTGCTACGATTAGACAACGGAAGCAGAAAGGTTGAGGTTCGTAGTTCCGGTCAAAAAATTGAATTGGTAGGTGACCAAGCAGTTATGAGCGACGAGTTGGACATTTCAATGGTAGAATCTAACCCAACGCCACTTATTCTTCGACTGACAATAGATTCTTCGGGAAATGCTAAATTGTACATTCGAGAAATTACAGAAGACGACGACGGACAATCAATGGTAATGTCGGTACTCGGAGCGGCCAGCACTGCTGGAAAAGTTATTCGATGGGGCAATACCGATGGAAGTGTGAAGTGGGCCAGCGTTTATGCTACCGATACAGGGGCATTTGCTCCCGACGAACTTGCTCCTTCCGACTTTGCAACAGATACACTGATTCGCATGGGACTATCAGTAGTGCAGGCACTACGAAGTAGTAGGCGCACATACCTCAAAACACACTTGGATTCCGGCTCAATCAAGTACGGGTACGATATTTCAAACGGCATGTTGTCAAAGATGGTCCCTCCATTTGTCAATGTGGTATTGCGTGGTCTTTCATCTCCTACTTTTGCCGCTCTTGGTGGTGGTCGAATCGACCAACAGTACGATGTACTAATCTACATTACAAGCCGAGGAACAACTTATGAGGATGCGTACCGACAATCTCTCAACATTGCCGGAGAAATTTTCGATGAACTTTACACCACAACAGGTTTAAACGGAACAACCGACAGTCTTTTTGAGTACGAAATAGAACTGCAAACAAAGTTAGATGATGAAGTCACAATATGTACTCACTTGCTTACCTTGACTTATCAACGCCGTATAAACATGCGGCACAGATGAAACATTTAATAGACACCCCGCAAGTGAAAAACATATCGAGAGAGTGATTTTTAATGGCTATCCAAGACATGAACAACCGATATGTTGCAATCGGAAAAGAAGACTCATACGGAACAACCTCATCTTCGTCGTATTTTTACGGTGATATTGACGACGAAACCATCAAGCATTCATACGATTTGCTTACCCGTGAAGACATGAGTCGCTACGGTTCTTCTAAGTCCGTGACCGGAAAGGAATACTCCGAAGGTGACATTAACATGGCTATGATTAACGACAATTTTATGGGAATGGTTTTGCTCGGTCTTATGGGTACTGATTCAGTAGGCTCAATTTCCGGAGGTCTTTATCCACACACCTTTACAGAAGCAGGCGCAGGTCACTCTTTTGAGTTGGCAATTGCCCGTGAAGAAAAAATTCATTACTACAAAGGCGCAGTGGTTGAGTCCTTTAGCGTGAACGCCGCAATCAACGAGTACGCTACTGTTGGCGCATCATTTATGGCTAAAGCAGAACACTCACAGGGCGCACTTAGCGGACTAACCCCTGCCTTCCCCGACGCAAAGCCTGCTCTTTACTTCTCCGATGCAAAGGTTTTCTTCGCAGGTGACTCAACAGCATCCAATGCCGTTAAGTCAATTTCTTTCGATGTTTCACTAAACCGTGACGGAGATGCGGCTTGTGGTCTTGGTGACCGAACTTACATTCGTGCGCCACCAGCACAACGCCGTGAAATTTCGGGAACCATTGAATTTAACCGCATTCTTCACACTGCTGTTGAAAGCGAACCTACATACCCTCAACTCGTTGCCGAAGACGGTCTTGAGTTCTCCGGTAGTGGTGTTGAACTTAAGGTTCAATTTGGCGATGAGTCAACCGCAGACCTTGTGACATTTAATTTCTACAAGATTCGATTTGAAGCACCCGACGCAAATGTGTCCGGTCGTGACACCCAAACATTCAGTGTGCCATTCGTGGCACTTTTCAGTAGTGACGATAGCAAGATGATGGACATTGTTGTGAGAAACGACAAGTCCACCGCTTACTCCGCTTGATAGCGAAGTAAGGTATAGTGTAGTATTCCCCTAAAAGGAAAGAGAAGTGAAGAAAAGATGCCCGTACTAACAAAAGATTTTGAACTTGATGATGGAACAACAATCACTGTGCGACAAGCCGGTGGTATGTCCAAATTGCGAATTGAAAACATTCAAGCGAGTGTTTTTAGGGACCACATGCACTACGGTGCTGACCCTACTGAATGGACAGAAGAACAACAGGCTACATTTGCCGACGCACTGGAAACAGCAGGTGCCGGTATGGAGTCGCAAATCCGTGAGTGGGTTCCAATAAGTATTATTTCCCCTAAAGATTTTGATGCCGACAACCTCACAAGCGCAGAACTACGAATGATTCTTGGCTTTGTCCGTGGCGACGACCCGGAGGGTGCAATCCCTTTGGACAATTCTTCCGAGTAGCACCAACGCTGTGCATGGCGTACAAGGGTACGCTACCCTCGGATTTATGGGAAAAGTATGATTGCGAAGGCGGTCAAGACCTACTGACTATTGACCTGCTTGTGGCTATGGAAATGCAAGATAAGATTGCAGAAGCCACTAAACAATCAAAGGCTGATGGAAAGTCGATGGCCGCTCGCCGCAAACAACGACAACGACAAAGAGAACTGTTAAGTGACAATGACGGGCTGAACATGTTAAGGGAACTTGGTGTTCCCGTAGCGAAGCGTAGCGAGTGAAGGTGGAGAAAGTGATTGGACAAATTATTTTTTCCCTTTCACCAATTGTTGCGCTTTTTGCAATGGTCACTATGCTCGTTCTGCGAGCCGGTGCATCTCGTGTTTTCTTCGATGTGGTTGGGTCGTTCCAAGCCAACCGTTTGATTGGCGACGCACAGGCCAAAATTACAGTCTTGCAAAGTCTAATGCTTGACGGTCTTTCGGGTATCACCGAAGGCGTACAGATGCTTCCCGACCAAATGGACAAAGCGGTTGACAGCACAGTCCCACTGGCGCAACAAATTGCCGAGGCAAGATTAGAATTTGAAAAGTTCGCTAACTTCCAAGATGTTGATACAGCGACAACAGCAATCGTAAGTCTTGGAGAATCATACGCATTTAGTGGCGACCAAGCCCTTGCCGCCGGTGCTAAGATGGCGCAGTTATCCGACATTGTTGGTGGTGGCAAAGCGACTGTTGCGGCTACTGAAATTGGTATGCAGTTCGGTTTGATTGGTGGCATGGAAACAGAAGACGCTATGAAGAAAATGATTTCCCTTCAACAGCAGACGGGCTTCATGTACGGCGATTTGGAAAAGGCTAACTTTGACCGAATGACTTCGGAACAAAAAGCAAATGTAGTCCGAGCAAACAGCATTCGGATGCTCAACCAATTGAACACAATCGAAAACCGTTCTGCGGCAACCATGTCACAGATTACGCATGTTATGAATCAGTTCGCATCTTCGGGTCAATTGGCTGGCGACAAGACCTCATACATGGCCGCTATGTCCGCTACTTTGATTGAGGCTGGTGAAGAGCAAGGAAAGGCTGGTCGTGCGCTCAAGATGATGTATGCCCGTCTTGGTGCCAACACAGGAAACAACGCAGAAGTTCTCAAGCGATACGGTATTGAGGTAAAAGGAGCGAACGGTGAATTGCGTAGCATGGAGGATATTCTACACGATGTTTCTATGCGCTACGACAATCTCAAGGATGCTGACAAATTGGCTCTTGCACAGGCTATGGCTGGAAACGACCACTATGTTCGTGCAATCAAGTTGTTTGAGAATCATTCCCGTGTCCTTCGACTTGACACACAAGCAACGAAAGAACTTGACACTGCTCAAAGTGAATTGGACAAAAAGATGCAAGATGTTTCGTACCAATTGAAAATCCAAGAATCACGACTGTTTAACGCAAAGTCGGCGGTTGGTAATGTTTTTACCCCAGCAGTAATACGAGCCACAAAAGCACAGGCAGACCTTAACTTTGCCTTCGCAGACTTTGCCGAAAGCAACAAATTTTTTGCTACGATTATTGACGGCATGTTCACTGCACAACAGATTGGAAAATTGTATGCCCCTATCGTGGAAGCGCAATTAAACATGATGAGCCTCAATGTTTCGATGAAAACACAACAGCAGATTGCTCGTGCGCTTAACAACGAACAGTTAGTTCGGGCCGGAGCATACGGCAGTCAAATGGGAATGCAAAAAATGTCATTGGATATGCTCGATTCGGAACTTTCAAAAATGTCCGTAATGACCAATCTAAGCATAGCAAAAATTGGTATAGAGAACACACAGCAACAGTTAATGTCGGCACAAGCACAAATGAAAAGAGCATTAACTTCCGAAGAACTAAAAGAGGCACAGTTATCGGAAAGAACCCTCCAAACAGAAATTTCTCAATTGGAAGCCGACAAGAAAAGAATACATGTGGCTAATTCAATGCTCGACATAAAGAACAGGCTGGTTAGTGCAAACCAAAGAGCGCATAAATTTTCTTTACAGCAACAAATTGCCGATGCAGAAAAGTTCGATATGATGACCCTTGAAGAAATGGCGCAGAAGAGAATTGACGATGGTCACTTCAAGCGCATAACAGAAATAGACCAAGTGTTGAGAAACAAAGGAATGACAGAAAAAACACAGCGCATGGCCGATGAAATAAACGCTAAAAAAATGGAGGACAGTGATTCAAGGCGAAGAGTCCTCATGCAACAATTACTCTTTGTACAAAACGAACTTAATCAATCGACAGCGAGAGAAACCTTTTCAAAAGACGCAACTGTTTCGGAATTAAAAGAACAAAAAATGGTGATGGCTGGGATTATTGCGGACGAAGGCAAAAGAATACTTATGGCAAACGCCTTAGAATCCGAAATCAAAGGACAGACGCAAGGTGAGATTATTCTTGCGGCGGCGGCGTCACGAGTACAGCAAATCACCGAAATGAAGTCCAATACAGAAACGCAAAACAAGGCAGTGATACAGGCCATGACGGTAGCGGCAAGGGAACTTGCACAAGCCTACGGTCTTGACGAACAGGCAATTATGGACATGCTTCCTAAAATGAAAATTTTTGCTCAAGGATTCTCCGAAATTGAAGCAAAGCAAAAGGCAACGGTCGCCTCAAGCATGAGGATGCAGGCAACGCTGATGAAGACCTCCGGAGTGTTAAGCGGGCTGGCAATGGGATTCAGTACCTTTGGTGACAGTGAAAGGTCGGCAAGAGCAAGCATGATTTTAATGAACATTGCTATGATTCCCTCCACTATCCAAATGCTCGCTATGACTACACAATCGGTCGCTCTTGCGGGAGGTATGAACGGTGCCGCCGTTGGAGTAAATAGACTTTCTTTTTCCCTTGCTGGGCTAAAGAGCGCATTGCTAAAAACAGGTATAGGAATTGCAGTTATTGCTATTGGTTCTCTTGCGGCATGGTTAGCCGCTGGAACAGACAAAACAGATGAAGCGGCAGACTCAATGAAGGAATTTGGACAGGCCATCAATTACACTGCCGAAGAGTACAAAGAAATGAGCGAGGTGTATCAAGGTATTGATAATGCTTCAATGGCTATGGATGTAGCAACGATAACTTCGGAAATTGCCGAACTACAAAAATTAAAAGCAGGTGCAACTGACGATACTCTATTAAAGTCCTATACGAACAGAATCGACGCCCTAAAACAAGAGCGGGCAATACTTCTCGATATTCAAAACATCAATACGGCGACTTCGTTAGTGGGAGATACCGATTCCGCAAAAGAAGTCTTTGATATGGTTAAAGACTATCAACAAGCAGGGGCGGCGGCACAAGCGGCGGCAGATGCCAACACTTTACTTGACGCACCGAACAATTTCCTTGTAGGTAGAGATGTGTACAGTGGAATGAGTCTTGGTCTTTTTGACCCCGAATCAGCACAACAAAGAGAAGATAGATTGGAAGGGGTTTATGCAGATGCGTTTGCCGCTATTCCCGAACAATTTCAAGGGGCTATTATGGAGTTAGCAGAAAATGCTGATACAGCAGAAGATTTTATCGCTGACTTGGCAGATTTTATCGCTTCGGACATTAACGGTATTCAATTAAACCAATTTGGAGCGGCAGTTCAAGAAGACATTATCGGACCAATTGAAGCGGCAAAGGAAGCGGCATTTGAGTTCGCTAACTCAAGAGAAGAAATGTTCTTCGGTATGGCAAAAGGAAACATTACAGGCGACATGGTAAAGCAAGTCGTCAACAAGGGCGTTGAAACCCTCATAAACACTACGGAAGTGATTATGACAAACAATTTCAACGGCATGACCACAGGACAAGCGGCAAACGAAATCACTAAGCAAGTGGTTAAAGAACTAAACGCTCGTGGTCTAAACATTACAGTGTAGTAGAGAAGTGAAGAACATGTCAAGAACAGCATCAAGTAAGTACGGGTTTTGGCTCGCAGGCTCATACGAAGATTTTATTGGGTCAAAAGTAATCGCAGACGACGCAAATCAACCGTCAAGTGCAGGTACATACGACGCTACCAAAACGCACTACGGCAACATCCTAAACGGTGAAGCAACTCTTAGTCCAAGATACCGATGGGGTATTCGGGACCGAGCCAATAATGGAGAGTTCTCAAATTCAACCAATTACTTAGCCTCTAACGACGGCATTTCTCGCTGGGCTACCCTTGACCCTATTCGGCTCGGAAAGGGCGAGAATTGGGGTGGGAGAGCGCAATTACAGTACCCTAACTCGTTGACCAATGCTAACAGGTTCCGATACAACAAAGCAGGGAACAATAACGACGATGATGCGTACATGCTTATGTCGTCCTCATACGATTCTTCAAACCGATACTATATTCCCACCGGCGATACTGATTCTTCCTTTGGTCGAACAACAAAATATGATTGGAATGCAAAAAATTGGACTTCTTTACTATCCGGAAAAATAATCACCACCGCAACACCCCCATTATTTATGCAACATGCAAGCATAACGGGAGTATGGATGGGTGAGAGGATTCAGTGCAACGCATACAATCTCACGACAGGGGCGGCAACGAGTCACGAAAACACGCCGGAAGTGATTTTTTCCCCGATAAAAAGTAATTCCGGAAAACCATTCTTGTGTGTTACAACATATATGGCCGATGCTATCGCTAACCAAATTAACAATGTAGCACCAAGCGGCGCATTTCGACCGGTGATTGCATCTTCGGCTAACCTTAACAGTAAATCCGACAACGACTTTTTCACAATCCGAATGTGTAGCCAAGTTACACTTGGTTTTGCCTCAATAGTGTTTAACGAAGATACGGAGTCCGGCGCGGTTGTCACATACGCTTTGAAAATAGGCTTCCCAACATCAACGACCTTTGGCACAGCAGGTTCCGGCGGAGCAACACCGGCAATCAATTGGACTTTTACTCCCAGCAATGGGGCAGGTTTAAGTGAAAATGAAAACACTTATAGTGTCGATTGGTTGGCGCAACAAGACCTGCGTGACCCAAACCGTGACCCGTGGTACGACTTGGATTTTAAAATAGATTACACCAACAATAAGTTCAAGGTGTACCACGAAGGAACCGAAGTAACAACCACCAACCCAACAGCAGGTGCATACACTGCCGGTGCCAACGGTGGGTACACTTTGGCAAACAACAGTGATACCTCCGCCGCATTCAAAGCAACAGAAATGACAGGATGGGAACTTTTCGTAACCCCTGTCGGCTCGCAAGGGACCAAGAGCGTTGTGACCACAATGATTGACCGCTATGCTCTTTATCGACCACTCACCGATACTCCCGACAATCGCGGCGACCGTTCTTCCGTAGGGGAGTGGCAGTGCAACATGCCTGTCAATGGGGTTAGCGACGGAACGATTAAGATTCTTGACGACGACGACGAACAGAATCTAACTCCGTGGTTCCTTAGCGACGAAATCACAGATTGGAGATTGCTCATGTTCAATGACGGTATCGACAGACCTCTTTGGAATGGTATTATCGAATCAATAAAAATTACACAAGTAGCCTCGGATAGAACAAGGGAAATAACAGTATCGGCTCGCGACTCACTTTCAGTTCTTGACAGACAAATTTCGTCTTGGGAAGTGGGACAAATAGGTCTTGGTAACCAAGACCAAGTTCTTGCAAGAAAAGAAGAATTAGGGTTGTTGACCGATACAATGTTTATGGGTGCGGCTCGTCTTGAGGACAGACTACCAAGTCTTGGTTTTGAATCTCCAACAGGGTACAAGCAACTTGAAGGACAGCGAACGACTTTGTTTTCGGGTCACCCAATCCAAATGTACAACAACGAAGATGTGGCCGGACCCAACAGCGTTGAAGACGGTTGGTTAGGTTACGAAGTAGCGGGTATTACCCAAGCATCGGGCGGTAGTGACGCACAGGTTATTTTGCGACATACGGGAACATCATACACCACAAGCAATACTCCGGATTTGTTTGCGTTTGACAACCACAATGAAAACGCAGTGACAATCAGTGCGGTAGGTTCCGGACCCACAGGCTTCGGTCAATTACTTACTATTTCCGGAATGACATACACCGGTGAAACATCGGCGAACTTTACGGGCTACCAATCAACATCCCCAAGAACAGCCGCCGAATCCGGCTACCTTATTCTTAGATTTTCGTCGGCACCAAGTCGCAATGACAACACCTTCCTTTCAACAGGAGATTTGGTCACAATACCAAACAGCGAAACGCAGGTTGGAACAGCATTCCGCAACAAGATACATACGGTTATTGCCACCCAAACCATAGGTGGAGTGTTTTATGCTAAGACAAAAACAACAACCGGAGCATTAACACCGGTCACCTTTTCTACGGGCAAGTACACTATTGAGCAAGGTAAAATTTCCGGAACAGCAGAAAACCTAACGCACCGTGATGCTCACGCGATTTGGATGCGTGACCTTCCGAAATCGGCATGGTTCAAAAAGCATTTTTCGGTTTATGGATTTTCGTATGTTGACGCCGGAACAGTACCAGCATCCTTCACAGCAGACTCCAATGTTATCCAAGTCACCTCTTCTTTTATTGATTCTTCGGAAAGTCACGGCGTAGGTCAAGTCGTCAATAGCGCAGGGTTTGTTGACACCTTCACATACAACGGGTACATCAGTCCAGCAGACGACGGAAACCACTATCTTGTCGGAGTCAAGGGATTATCTATTGACCACGGTAGCGGCGAAAGCGTGTACACCCTGTCTGCCAGTACGGACTACAAACATCTTTGGTTGCAGTGGGCTGATATGCGAAACAACGGCGACGCCAACGCAGACGGTGGGTGGAGGGACAAAACCTTCGGTTTGCTCAAGCCCGTCAAGGACAATTACGATGTGTCGATTTCATTCACAGACCAAACCAACAACAACGGAGAATACGATTCATTCATCTCCATGAACATTGGACAAGACTTGGACATTTGGGAACTCGACGCAACCACAGACCCTACGACAAACGCCCCGTGGTCAACCCCGCTTGGCAACGGAGCGACAATCCAATTGACTAATGGGTATTCCGGTAATTCTATTATCAGTGACGGCTCAACAGGTATAAAGTTCAAGGTTCTCAACGCTGATGCCGGAGTATCGGACTTAGCGGCTGGCGACAAAGTGATTATCTTCAACAGCGATAACTACGACGGAATCCATACTATCTCCGGAATCACCGGTAGTAGTACAAAGGAAATAACATGTGCCACAAGCACATACACAACGACAGAAACATACAAGGCGACCGGACCATTTGTACGGAAAGCGGAAGAAGAGCATCGTGTTTCGGAACTTCGGGCTTGGGAAAAACAATCCGGCTCTTTACTTGTGTACGACTGTTCAAAGTTCTTTAACCTCAATACTTTTATCAACAAGGGTACCTTCAATCAGCGAAGTGGTGGAACAGTTAGCGTGGGTGAATACGAAACCGAGTACCACGGCTTCCCTATACTGATGGACAATTATTGGGTCCAAGCCACAAGTACCAATAATAACAATGCCGCCCCATACGCACTCAACCCTAACTTCCGAAGGTGGGTCAACGCAAGCGCAGAACTCAATCGAACAATCGAGGTGGGTGACAAGGTAATCGAAACCAAACCATCAACCTCGCTGGTTGCTGACTTCCCCGAATTTGGTTACGGCAAAATTAAATGTACGAGGGATGCGAGCGGACAGAACCCTTCCACTGAAATCTTTTGGTACACATACGACGGCAAGTTAGATGATGGAATTGTCGAAGCGGCCACATCAAATGCGGCGGTCGCTGGCGCACTGACCATCACTTGCAGTGGTGCCGACTTCGTGAATGACGGCGTGGTTGTCGGGATGAGAGTTAGAAATGTGACGGCTAAGTGGGTAGGTAACATTACTTCTTTAACGGCAACAACAATAGTCGTTGACGACAGTATCGCTGGGGCAGAAAGCGGAAGTACCCGACAAGATGTTCAAATCGGAGATAGCATCAGCATCCCTCAACAACTGTACGGAATTTACACACAGTCCGATGCGGCAACGAATTACACCGGTGATGCGGCGGAAGTGTTGCTGGAAGGTATTCAAATGGATGATGTTATCAAATCCAACGGAAGCACCGCTGAAATAGCAGTCAACCTACCCAACCAAAGCCAAGTGAGCGGAGCATACGACGAAGTGATAATTAGCGGTAGTGCGGCACCACGATATGCCCTCCGCTTCTTGATGAGAACAGAAGGGTATGTATCAAGCCCTAATCTCGGAACCTTCATGGTACACGACAAATTGCGCTTCCTGTGGGCTTTCACGCTATCCGATACATGGTTGACGCAAGCCGCAAGCCCATGCTGGTTTGACCTTTCATCAGTACCGCAGACCAACAACATGACGCTTGACGGGACTGACGCTGATTGGGATTCGTTCGGAGGAATATATGACGGTCGGGGTGGCAAGTCACTCTTGTCTTTGGTCCGTGAATCGACAGAAGCGAGTGGTGTTGGTCGAGAAAACGGCAAGAGGCTTGGACTCACCTACCAAATGGGAAGAGATAACAAATTGGAACTTCGCCCGTCGTATAGTCTTGGAGAAGGTTTGACAAGGGACAGTATGAATGTCAACAGTCTTGACGCTTCGATGGCCCAACATATCACAAATGTTCGAGTCTATTACAATAACGGTGGCTCTTTTTCGGACTACCCAGCACCGACGCTGAATCAAACATACCGATGGAAGATTATTGAAGTTCCGGAAATCGGCGTGGAAGAAGAGGCGAACTTGGTAGCCCAAGAAGAATACTATAAAGCCAAAACAAAATCTATCCGTATCTCCGGAAACATTATGAGAGATTTGACTCACGACGACAAAATGCTTGCCGGTGGTCGCTACGGATATGTCGCCGACCCAACGCGTTTCGCAGAAAGAAGCATCACTCAACAGTACGCATTCGGTGGTTCGTACCCCGCACCATCCAAAGCGTTCAACCAACAGTGGTCCGCAGGCAATGGTACTCTTGCAAATGGACAGTGCAACGCTTTGGATGGTCACATGGGTATTGATGGTTCGGACGCCTTGAATCGCGACCGCTACGGTAAAGGATATGTCGCCCCAGCCAGTACCACTCTTGGTACCACACACACCTACGACAAATCGTATTGGTGGTGGGGAGCGCACAGCCTTAGCCACGCCGTCGGCATAGTTCACATACCAACAGACATGCCTCTCACAAGCGATAATAGTAGCGACGACTTGAGAATTTGGGTTGCCCTAAAAGACGGACAAACCGGAACGGACATTGATAACGCC
>Ga0181390_1000868_pt1 | contig 13727 bp, 12 predicted proteins | sample 13SPOviralmetaG_FD_130085 | JGI IMG/M metagenome (GOLD analysis project Ga0181390, IMG submission 130085) | Marine viral communities from the oligotrophic San Pedro Time Series (SPOT) site, San Pedro Channel, CA, USA - 13 SPOT_SRF_2010-07-21 | ecosystem: Environmental > Aquatic > Marine > Strait...
CTGGTGGTGTTGGTGCAGGTGGAACATGGGCATCTAACACCATCGGAATCAGCACTACTAAGAATGTTGGTATTGGAACCACAACTGCTAAGTCAGGTGTTGCACTATTCGTTGCAGGTGATATTGAAGCAACAAACGTCAACGTTGCTGGAACAATCACCTATGAAGATGTAAAAAATGTTGATTCTCTTGGTCTTAGCACCTTTAGAAGTGGAATCGAAGTAAATGCGGGAACTGCAACAACAGCACTATTAGTTAGAGGTGATGCAAGAATCACGGGAATTCTGACAGTTGGTACTGCTTCTGTTACGATTGATGGTGATAACAATACAGTAAGTGTTGGTATAGTTACGATTACTAACTCTGAGGTCATTCTTGGTGATAACGTTACCCTTAATGCTGCTGCAACTGGCATTAACTCTGCACCAAATGTTCTTTATGTTGCTAAAGATGGTATTGACACTAATAACGGAACTTCTATTGATAATGCAAAACTTACAATTAAAAGCGCAGTTTCTATTGCTCAGTCTGGCACAGTAATTAAAGTTTTATCGGGTAACTATGTAGAGGCAAATCCAATTACCCTCCCTGCTTTTACTGCTGTTGTTGGGGATGATTTAAGAACTGTCAAGGTCTTACCAAGCACACCCACAAGTGATATTTTCCACGTCAATAAAGCATGTAAACTTGCAAACATGACGTTCTCTGGTCATGTTGCTCCTGCTGCTGCTGTTGCTTTCCCAACTGGAATAGCAACTAACGTTGGCGGTGGTAAATGGAAAGGTCCTTATATTCAAAACTGTACCAGTGATACGACTACTGGAACAGGTATCTTTATTGATGGAAATAAAGCAGAAAAAACTAAATCTATGAATGTTGATGCCTTCACCCAATATAATCAGGGTGGTGTTGGTGTTGCAGTTACCAATGAAGGTTACGCACAGTTAGTTTCCGTATTTACTATTTGTTGCGACAAAGCAATCACAGTTCATAAAGGTGGACAAGCAGATTTAGCAAATAGTAACTGCAGTTTTGGAACTCAAGGATTAGTTGCTGATGGTGTAAGTCCACAGCAATTTACTGGAATTGTTACTTCTTCTGCTACTGCAGGTCAAGATAATGTAACTATCAATGTTGGGTCTTCAACTACAAGACCTTATGATGGTCAAGTGGTTTATTTTGATCAACTATTCAAGTCTATTGAAAGTATCACTGTTGGTTCTGGTGGAACTGGATATACCCAAGCACCAACAGTTACGATTGATGCACCTATAGGTCCAAGTGGAGAAACTGCATCGGCGTTTGCTACTATTGAAAATGGTGCTGTAACAGAAATTTCTATTATTAGTAGTGGAAGTCAATATACCTCTACACCTTCAATTACTATTTCTGGACCTCAGAGCGGAATAAGCACTGCTACTGCAACTGCCAATATGACAGATACTTATTATACAATAAATAGTGCTACACCTATCGTTTCTGGAATTACTACATTAACACTTGCAGAAAATCTTATTAATACGGTAGGGGTTGGTTCTACATCATACTTCTTCCAACAAAGTAAAATTGTTGCAAGTTCTCACACATTTGAATATATTGGTTCTGGTAATACTATTACCTTAGCAACACCAAAACGAGGTGGAGTTACCATTCAAGCAAATGAAGTTGTAAGTCAAAATGGTGGAAGAGTAATATATACCAGCACAGAGCAAGCAGGTAACTTTAGAATTGGTGATGATCTTCAGATCAACCAAGCAACAGGAACTATTAGTGGAAGAGCATTTTCCAAGAGTTTGTTCTCAGAAATAACACCCTTTATCTTAGCACTCAGTTAAATGGCACAATTAGCACTTAACAGATTTCAAACTGAAACTGCAATTTTGACGACCAGTGATCAAACGATATATACTGCTCCCGCAGGTTATACTGGAATTATCCTGTATGCCCATATTACCAATTATGGTTCTTCGACAACTACGGTCACATGTAAACATGTGAGATCTGGAACAGAAACAGAAATCATCAATGCTGCAAACGTTCCTGTAAACGATGCGTATATCCCTCTAGATGGAAAGTTAGTTCTAGAAACAAACGATTCATTTAAAGCAAGTGCTGGTGCAGGTACAACACTTAAAATTCTTCTCTCAGTCTTGGAGACTGCAAACTAATGCCTAGACTTTTAAGTTCAGTAAACGGATCTAGTCAAGTAGGTATTTCCAGCGATGGAACTAACCTAGGTAATATGACTCGTTTGAATTTAGAAAGCAATAGAGTAACATTGGATACCACAACTGGAGTTGCAACTGTATTCAGCGACCCTTTGACTATCATCGGATTATAAATATATCTATGGACTCGCGCTAACATGAAGAAAAACGGTAAATGTCCATCTGGACAATACTATTGCTACACTGATAAAAAGTGTAAACCAATCCCTCAAGGATTTAAGGCAGTAGGTCGTGCAGGTTATCTTCGTAAAGAAAACGGTCACTCCGTAGATGATGAGAACAAAAATGGTAATGGTAATGGTGGTAACGGGTCTAGTGGTGGCAATGGTGGATCCAACGGAGGAGTGAGTGAATCGAAAAGTGGTGATTCTTCTCTGCGTGACTGGTTTGGCAAGAGTAAGTCTAGTGATGGCAAGCCTGGTTGGGTTCAACTGGGTGGGAAATACTCTGGAAAACCTTGTGCCAAGCAACCAGGACAAACCACAAAACCAAAGTGTGGTTCTTCAAAAATGAAACGCAACCTCTCTAAAGATGAGGAACAAGCAGCGTTTCGTAGAAAGAATAAAAAAGATCCAAATCCAAATAGATCAGGGAAGGCAATTAACGTGAAGACTGAAGAATTTACAACCTTACCACTCCAAGTTGAAATCCCAAATAATATTAGGGATTTTAATCTAGGACTTATGTTCCGTGAAAGTTTGGATATTAATAGTGGAATGCTATTCATCTTTGATGAAGTTGCAGAGCAGTCTTTCCATATGACAGAAACAAAAATTCCTCTTGATATTGCATTCATTACAGAGGAAGGTATTATTGAAAGCATCAAAGAATTAGAACCATATGAGGAAAGTCCAATTGCTTCTGATGGAGAAGTAATTTGTGCTTTAGAAGTAAACCGTGGATGGTTCGCAGAAAATAATGTAGAAGTAGGTGATGAGATCGACATTGATGAAGCAGCGGGAGAAAAAGACGCTTGCTATCATAAGGTCAAGTCACGTTACTCTGTATGGCCAAGTGCATATGCGTCAGGAGCACTAGTCAAATGCAGAAAAGCAGGGGCAAAGAATTGGGGTAATAAAACCAAAAAGGAAGAATTTGAACTTGATACATCGGAATCCGAAATCGATGAAGCATGTTGGAAAGGTTATGAAAAGAAAGGTATGAAGACCATGTTTGGAAAGAGATATCCAAACTGTGTTAAGAAAACCAAGAAAGAAGAAGTTGAACTCATTGATGAAAAGAAAGGATGCAACCACACTCATGAAGGTGAAGACTGTCCTATTCATGGAATGTCTCCATGTGATAAACCTAGAGGTGGAGATGGTGGTAAACCAGGTCCTGATAAAAATTATGTAAAACCAATGAGTGAAGCAGTTAGATTGCCATCTAAAACTGGTAATATTATTATGACATCTCTCAACTGGAGAGGTAGATATTATGTTCTTAGAATGTTCTTCCCTTCCACTAGAGTCCCTACTAGAGCAGAAGTACAGATTGAAGTAGACAAAGTTTATCCTGGCGCAAGAGTACAAAGTTACCAAACCGCCGATTATGTCCCAGGACAACCATTGCTCCAAGTTGCAGAAGGAGCAGCATGGACAAGAAAATCAGGAAAAAATAAAGAAGGTGGACTCAACGAAAAAGGACGAAAGTCTTACGAAAGAGAAAATCCAGGATCTAACCTTAAAGCACCAAGCAAGAAGGTTGGAAATCCCCGTAGGGCATCGTTTTGCGCCAGAATGAAAGGAATGAAAAAGAAACTAACTTCCTCTAAAACAGCAAGCGATCCAGATAGCAGAATCAATAAGTCCCTCAGAAAGTGGAATTGCTGAGGTTAGAACATGAGTGATAATGTATATCTTGGTAATCCTAACCTAAAAAAAGCAAATACTGCAATTGAATTTACTCAAGAACAGATTCTTGAGTTTATGCGATGTAAAGAAGATCCTGTCTATTTTGCTAATAACTATGTAAAGATTGTTTCTCTTGATGAGGGTCTAACTCAGTTTCATCCATATCATTTTCAAGAGAAGTTAATCAATAACTTTCACAATAACAGATTTAATATCTGTAAGATGCCACGCCAGACTGGTAAGTCTACTACTGTGGTATCATATCTTTTGCATTATGCTGTATTTAACGATAGTGTCAACATTGGCATTTTGGCAAACAAAGCAGCAACCGCAAGAGAACTGCTTGGAAGATTACAAACTGCATATGAGAACTTGCCCAAGTGGATGCAACAGGGTATTATTGCATGGAACAAAGGATCACTGGAGTTAGAGAATGGCAGTAAGATATTGGCAGCTTCTACGTCTGCAAGTGCTGTCCGAGGCATGTCGTTCAACATTCTCTTCCTCGACGAATTCGCATTCGTTCCAAACCATGTTGCAGACTCGTTCTTTGCATCTGTTTATCCTACTATTACTTCTGGTAAAAACACCAAAGTAATTATTGTATCAACCCCTCATGGTATGAATCATTTCTACCGTATGTGGCATGATGCAGAAAAAGGTAAAAATGAATATATCCCTACAGATGTTCACTGGTCAGAGGTTCCAGGTAGAGATGAGAAATGGAAAAAGACAACAATTAAGAATACATCTGAAGCACAGTTTAAGGTTGAGTTTGAATGTGAGTTCCTAGGATCAGTCAATACTCTAATTGCTCCAAGCAAATTGAGAACTTTAATCTATGATAACCCAATCCAAAGAAATGCTGGATTGGATGTATATGAGAATCCAATACAAGATCATGATTATGTAATGACCGTTGACGTTGCAAGGGGAGTTGGTGAAGACTATTCAGCATTTGTTTGCGTTGACATTACAGAATTTCCTCACAAGATAGTTGCAAAATATAGAAACAATGACATTAAACCAATGCTATTTCCAAATATCATTTATGAGATAGCAAAAAGTTATAATAGTGCATATATCTTATGTGAAGTTAATGACATTGGTGATCAAGTTGCAAGTATTTTACAATATGATCTTGAGTATCAAAATCTTCTTATGTGCTCTATGAGAGGTAGAGCAGGTCAAATTGTAGGACAAGGATTTTCTGGAAAGAAAACACAGTTAGGTGTTAAGATGTCCAAGACTGTCAAGAAAGTTGGATCACTCAACCTTAAGACTCTTATAGAAGAAGATAAAGTTATCTTCAATGATTATGAGATTATTTCTGAGTTAACAACATTCATCTCAAAGCATAATTCATTTGAAGCTGAGGAAGGATGTAATGATGACTTGGCAATGTGTCTCGTCATTTATGCCTGGCTAGTCCAGATGGATTACTTTAAAGAGTTGACAGATCAAGATGTTCGTAAGAGATTATATGAAGAACAAAAAAATCAAATAGAACAGGACATGTCACCATTTGGATTCTTAAATGATGGTTTGGATGAGGGTAGTTTTGTTGATGGTGAAGGAGATACTTGGTTTAAAGCAGACGAATATGGAGATAGATCTTTTATGTGGGAATATAGGTAATGGATTTAGATGGTCAAATAAAACTTGGTCACCTTTTACTACAAGATAGAAAATGTAGAACCTGCGAGATAACAAAAAATTTAATTGATGGATTTTATAGAACAAGAAAAGATAGAGGCCCGGTTGCTTCTTCATATTCTTATGAATGTAAAGGGTGTACAATAAAAAGAATATTGTCAAATAAAAAACCAGATATAAAATGGGAATACCCAGATTGGTGATTCACGTCAAGTTTCCCCTGTGAAAAGTAAGTTTTTAATAAATATTTTCAGTTAAACATGAGACCACGGAGAAAAAAACATGGCGACTCCTCAATTGTCTCCAGGCGTATTAGTCCGGGAGGTTGACCTTACAGTAGGAAGAGCTGAGAACGTATTAGATAATATCGGAGCGATTGCGGGACCTTTTGCAATTGGACCTGTTGACGAACCAATTGATATCAGCACTGAACAAGACCTCATCAGTACGTTTGGTAAGCCAATATCCACAGATGCTCAATATGAGTACTGGATGAGTGCATCAAACTATCTTACCTATGGAGGAGTTCTTAAGGTTGTAAGAACCGATGATGCTCAACTGAACAATGCTAACGCAGGTGTTGGTATTGCTTCAACAACATCTTTAAAAATTAATAACTACGACGACTATCAGCAGAACCATAAGGAAAGTGACAATACTTTTACTTATGCTGCTAAGAACCCCGGTGCTTGGGGCAACGGTTTAAAAGTCTGCTACATCGATGATTTTGCAGATCAAACTGTTGGTATAGCAACCACTTCTCTCAGTCAAGCTGGAGCACAAATCGGATTTGGAGTTACTGCTTCCCTGAGTGGAGTTGTAATTCCTGGAACTGGAACTACCTCTGAGTTTACTGGATTCCTGAAAGGAATCATCACTGGTCTGACGACGGACTCTAGTGGCAATTCTAGTACAATTGATATCAAAGTTGTTTCTCGCGTAGAAACTGTCGGTACTGGATCCACCGAAACCAAAATCGATTATGCAGAGGGTACTTCCTTCGCAGCATTCGGAACTGGAACTGGACTGAACATTGTTAACAACTCTGGTATTAATACCACGGGTATAATTCCTAATAAGGTATATACACCTGGAACTGCAGTTGACTGGTATGATCAGCAAACGCTTGGTTTAAGCAACTCTACTCTGTTCTGGAAGTCCATCGCTCCAAGACCTACGTCTAACGTCTTTGTAACCGATAGAAACGGTAAGAACGATGGTATCCACGTTGCTGTCGTTGATGATACTGGAAGTATTACTGGTATCAAGGGTAATCTGATTGAGAATTTCTTGAATCTCTCCAAAGCAGGAGATGCTATCTCAGATTATAACGCTCCTACTAAGAACTACTACAAGGACTACATTGCAGACTTCTCTGCAAATGTCTACTCTGGATACAACCTTTCCTCTGGTATCACTACCAGTGGCGGTTCTACTTGCGTACCTAGAGCATCTGGATTCTCCACTGACTTTACTCCAGTTACAACTGGCGACGGTCTCTTCGGACTTGATTCTCAGGATGTAACCTTCTCTGTTCTTGGTAATAAGACCTTCACTCTTGGTGGTGGTGTTGACTATTCCGCAGCAAACGGAATGAAGGCAGAACTTTCTAACCTCATCACTTCTTATCAACTCTTTGAAAACAAAGACGAGATTGAAGTTGACTACCTGATCATGGGTCCTGGTTGCACTAATGAGTCTGATTCACAAGCAAAAGCAAACTACATCATCTCTCTTGCAAATTCAAGAAGAGATTGTGTTGCAGTTGTTGGTCCACACAGAGCAAACTTGGTTAACGTTACCAACACAACGACTCAAACAAACAACTTAATTAACTACTTTGCTCCACTTCAATCGTCTTCATACGCGATCTTTGATAGTGGATACAAGTATCAGTATGACAGATTTAACAACATCTTCCGTTACGTACCATGTAACCCAGATGTTGCTGGTTTGATGACTCGCACAAACTTAGTTGCATTCCCATGGTTCTCGCCTGCCGGACAGCAGCGTGGAGTTATCAACAACTCGGTTAAACTTGCATACAACCCAACCAAAGCACAAAGAGATAAACTGTATCCTAACAGAGTTAACTCCTTTATCACTACACCTGGTATCGGAACACTTCTGTTTGGAGACAAGACCGCTCTTGGATATTCCTCCGCATTTGATAGAATCAACGTTCGTCGTTTGTTCCTCACTATTGAGCAATCACTTGAGAGAGCAGCACAAGCTCAACTCTTTGAACTCAATGATGAGTTAACAAGAGCAAACTTCAGAAATATCGTTGAACCATTCTTACGTGATATTGAAGCGAAGAGAGGACTCTACGGATTCTTAGTTATTTGTGACAGCACAAATAACACTCCTGATGTTATTGATAATAATGAGTTCAGAGCAGACATCTTCTTGAAACCTGCTAAGAGCATCAACTACGTAACCCTCACCTTCGTTGCTACCAGAACTGGCGTCAGTTTTGAAGAAGTAGCAGGTAGAGTTTGATTATATTATTATCTAAATAACAATAAGGAGAATTAAAAAATGGCACACTCACTTACCGACTTTAAATCAAAACTTGTAGGGGGCGGCGCTCGCCCCAATCTATTTGAGGTCGAAATCACACCTGGCGATCTCCCCTCAGGGGTTGCCAAATATGATGGAGATGTTTTTAAATACATGTGTAAAGCAGCAAACCTTCCTGCTTCTAATGTAGCTTCGATTGATGTTCCTTTTAGAGGACGTACTTTCAAAGTTAATGGTGATCGCACATTTGATAACTGGACCATTACTGTCATTAACGACACTGATTTCAAAATCAGAAGAGCATTTGAAGAATGGGCACAGTTTGTTGCTAACTATCAAGAAGCATCTGGTGCAACCAATCCTCAAGATTATATGAGATCTGCTACCGTTAAGCACTTAGGCAGGAAAAAGTCTAACATTGGTTACGGCGAAAACAACTCTAAAGGTGAAGGTCTTAAAACAATTGCCCAGTATAAATTTGCGGACATCTTTCCTGTTAGTATTTCTGCAATTGATCTTTCTTATGATACCACAGATACTATTGAAGAGTTTACTGTAGAATTTGCAGTTAACTACTGGTATCCTGAGAAGGTTTGATATCCGGTCTAAATAGTCTAAGGAAACTTAGATTCATATAGTCATGTCCAAGTTATTTGGGTTCTCAATAGAGGACACCGAACCACTATCTCCAAGTGCAGTCAGTCCCGTTCCTCCCAACAATGAGGATGGGTCTGACCACTATATGAGTAGTGGTTTTTTTGGTACTCATGTAGACATTGAAGGTGTATATAAAACTGAGTTTGATCTTATCAAACGATATCGTGAAATGTCACTTCATCCAGAAGCAGATAGTGCGATTGAAGATATTGTAAACGAAGCAGTTGTTTCAGATTCTAATGATAGTCCTGTAGAAATAGAACTTTCAAATTTAAATGCCAGTGATGGTATTAAAACAAAAATTCGTAAAGAATTTAAATACATTTTAGATTTATTGGATTTTGATAAGAAGGCACATGAAATTTACCGTAACTGGTATATTGATGGTCGTATCTATTATCATAAAATTATTGACTTAAAGAAACCCGAAGAAGGTATTCAGGAGTTACGTTACATTGACGCTATGAAAATGCGTTATGTTCGACAGCAAAAGAAAAAACCTAATGATGGTACGGGTAGAAATAATTTATTAGTTAATTCTAGAAATGATAATCCTATGGATTATGACTTTCCAGAAATTGAAGAGTATTTTATTTACAATCCTAAGACTACATATGGGGGAAACCCTATGCAGTCCAGTGCAAATCAGGGAATTAAAATTGCTAGAGATGCAGTTACATATTGTACCTCTGGTTTAGTAGATAGAAATAAGGGATCAACTCTTTCATATCTACACAAAGCAATTAAGTCACTCAATCAACTTCGTATGATTGAGGATAGTCTTGTTATTTACAGACTATCAAGAGCACCAGAACGTAGAATTTTCTACATTGATGTTGGAAATCTTCCTAAGCAAAAGGCAGAACAATATCTGCGCGACGTTATGATGCGTTATCGTAACAAACTTGTGTATGATGCAAACACCGGAGAGATTCGTGATGACAAAAAGTACATGGCAATGCTTGAAGACTTCTGGCTTCCCAGGCGTGAGGGTGGAAGAGGAACCGAAATCTCCACTCTCCCTGGCGGACAGAACTTGGGTGAAATCACTGATATTGAGTATTTTAAAAAGAAACTCTACCGTTCACTTAACGTCCCTCCATCTAGAATGGATGGAGAAGGTGGGTTTAACTTGGGGAGATCTTCTGAGATCTTAAGAGATGAACTTAAGTTCACCAAGTTTGTTTCTCGTTTAAGAAAGAGATTTTCCAACATGTTTAATGACATGCTGAAGACCCAATTACTTCTGAAGAATGTAATTACTCCAGAAGATTGGGAGATTATGAGTGAGCATATTCAATATGACTTCCTCTATGATAATCACTTCTCCGAACTGAAAGAAGCAGAACTCATGAATGAGAGACTGACTCTTGCAGCAACAGCAGAACCTTATATTGGTAAGTATTATTCTCAAGATTATGTTCGTCGTAAGATTCTCCGTCAGACTGATGTGGAGATTCTTGAGCAGGATAAGTTGATTGAAAATGAAATTAAGAAAGGTATTATTCCTGACCCTGCTACTATTGATCCTTCAACAGGATTACCCTTTGCACCAGAAGGTGCTGGTGGTGATTTAGGTGCTCCAGTGATGGAACCTGAAATTGATGGATCTGCCACCGAGGCACCAGAATTGCCCAAGGGTGGTGAAATATAAATAAATCTAGTTGTTTACTATACAATTCCAAATGGATGACCTTTTAGATATGATGATTGCTGACGAGTCACCATCTCAAATCAGTGATGCTCTTAAAGATATACTATATGCAAAGTCGGCAGAAAGACTTGATGCTTTCCGGCCGATAGTAGCAAATGGTGTGTTTGCTGGAGAAGATCCTATTGAAGTTGAAGATGAAGAAATTGAATCTACGGATGAAGTTTGATGGCTTATATTCGCCACGACGCAAATAATGATCCGACAGTTCCACAACCGGGATTTACAACTGTCACTGGTCTTGGCGGAACCACTGGTTGGTCCACTGTGACCTATGAAAACTTCAATACTGATTATCTTGCATACACCTATAATAGTGCAGCAGGAATTGGAACCAGAACACCATCAGCATATCAACGCCACAATGAAAGCAATAATCCAGTCGGAATTGGTTCATATCAAAGGCATGATATCAATAATAACCCAGTAACAAGTCCATAACTATAAATAAAGAATAAAGACCTGTTTTCACGATGAAACTAATCAGAGAAGAAATAGAATCAGTAGAGTTTCTTGTCGAACAAAAGAACGGCAAGAAATCAATGTATATTGAAGGAGTATTCCTCCAAGGAAACATTAAAAACCGTAATGGTCGTATGTATCCTATGGAGACTCTCCGTAAAGAGGTTGGTCGTTATAATGAAAACCATGTTCAAGCAGGTAGAGCACTTGGCGAACTTGGTCACCCTGACGGTCCTACTGTTAATCTCGATAGAGTTTCCCATAAGATTGTCTCTTTGAGAGAGTCTGGTTCTAACTTTATTGGTAAGGCAAAGATCCTTAGCACTCCTATGGGCATGATTGCACAATCACTTATTGGTGAAGGTGTAAAACTCGGAGTTTCTTCTCGCGGTATTGGTTCTTTAAAGATGACCCGTGAAGGTGTCAATATAGTTGGTGATGATTTTATGTTAGCAACTGCAGCTGATATCGTTGCTGATCCATCTGCTCCCGATGCATTTGTTGAGGGAATCATGGAAGGTAAAGATTGGGTATGGGATGGAGGCATTCTTCGTGAAAAGTTTGCTGAAAAAACATACAAGCAAATCAATACCCTTATAGATAAAAAACAATTAGATGAGAATAAGTTAAACTTATTCAATGACTTCTTATCTAATCTTTAGTTTTATAAATAAATATAGTTTTAATACGGAAAAAACGGAGAGTTCAAATGTCTCGTGGCAAAAAATTACAAGAAATGGACGTAAAGACACAGCAATCCCGCACCGCTGTTAATGCTGGGGCAAAACCTGCTGATCCCATGCCTACTATGGCAGATCCAGGAACCCAGTTAGCGAGTGTGGAGGATCTTGGTGGTCCCACCCCAGAAAATTACAAGTCGGATGATGATTCAGCAAAGCTGAAGACTCCAGGCGGAACCCTTAAGCAAGTTAAGGATGTAGTAACTAAAGGTGCAGGTAAAGCAGACCCCATGAAAGGCATGAAGGAAGAAGAAGAAGTTTCATCTGAAGAAACCATCGAAGAGGAAGAAGTTTCCACTGAAGATGTAGTTTCGGAAGAAGAGACTGAAATCGTTGCCGAGTATGATGTCGAAGAAGATGTCAATGCTCTTCTCGGTGGCGAGGAACTCTCCGAAGAATTCAAAGAAAAGGCAAAGACCATCTTTGAAGCAGCAATCAACGCTAAGGTTGTTGGTATTAAAGAAGAACTAGAAGCAGCATACCAAGAAAAATTTGCTGAAGAAGTTGCTACTGCTAAAGAGTCACTCGCAGAGCGTGTTGATTCTTATCTTGAGTATGTCTCTGACGAGTGGTTTGAAGAAAACGCACTCGCCATTGAGGCAGGTCTCAAGACTGATATGACCGAATCATTCCTTGAAGGAATGAAGGGTCTTTTTGAAGAACATTATGTATCAATCCCTGAAGATAAGTATGATGTACTTGAGAGCATGGTAGAAAAACTTGATGATATGGAGACAAAACTCAACGAGCAGATTGAGAAGAATATCAATTTAAACGGTCGCCTCTCTGAAGCAACCGCTGATAGTATTCTTGATCAAGTTTCTGAAGGACTCGCGTCTACTCAGAAGGAGAAGCTCGCCTCACTTTCCGAAAGTGTAGAGTTTGAAAGTGAAGCACAATATCGTGACAAATTGGAAACCCTCAAAGAGTCGTATTTCAACTCTAAGAAAGAGTCTTCCAATGCTAAGTCCGAAACCCTTTCTGAAGGTGTAGATCATGCAGGATCTGAGTCTTACTCTGATTCTATGGCTGCTTATCTCAGAACCTTAGGTTCTTTCGGAAAGCAAAACTGAATTTAACATTAAATCAAACGTAAACATTACACTTAAAGCAAATGTTCCAATCCGAACAGTTGCAGGAAAAGTGGGCACCCCTTCTAAACGCTGAAGGATGCGATAAGATTCAAGATTCTCATCGTAGAGCTGTTACCGCTGTCCTGCTCGAAAACCAAGAAAAATTTATGCGTGAGCAGTCTGCCTTCGATCAAGGCGGAATGCTTACCGAGCAACCAACAAACCAAGTAGGCAACGGTGGATTCACCGGTTCCTCTGCTGCTGCAGGTCCTACTGCTGGTTTCGACCCCGTTCTGATCTCCTTGATCAGACGCTCTATGCCTAACCTGGTCGCATATGACCTCGCAGGCGTTCAACCAATGAGCGGACCTACTGGACTCATCTTCGCGATGCGCTCCCGTAAGACCGATCAGTCTGGAAGCGAGACCTTCTTCGATGAAGTCGATTCCGCGTTCTCTGGACAACCCGCAGGACTCAACAACACCAACGGTTTCACCGATGTTGCTGCTGGTCTTGGTACTACCAGTCAGTCTGGTACTAATCCTGGTGTCCTGAACCCAACCGGTTCCGCTACCTCTACTGCCTACGATGTAGGTCAGGGTATGCGTACCGATACTGCTGAAGCACTTGACGGAACTGGTGCAACAGCATTCAACCAGATGGCATTCTCGATCGAGAAAGTCACTGTAACCGCCAAGTCAAGAGCTCTGAAAGCAGAGTACTCCTTGGAACTGGCACAAGACCTTAAGGCAATCCACGGTCTTAACGCTGAAGCAGAACTTGCTAACATCCTCTCTACTGAAATCCTTGCGGAAATCAACAGA
>Ga0181390_1000875_pt1 | contig 13667 bp, 15 predicted proteins | sample 13SPOviralmetaG_FD_130085 | JGI IMG/M metagenome (GOLD analysis project Ga0181390, IMG submission 130085) | Marine viral communities from the oligotrophic San Pedro Time Series (SPOT) site, San Pedro Channel, CA, USA - 13 SPOT_SRF_2010-07-21 | ecosystem: Environmental > Aquatic > Marine > Strait...
AATGGCGGCAGATGACGTCTATGAAAATATCCAAGAGGCTATGGAGGAGCGGCACAAGGAATTCTTGTCCAATGCTTTTGACCTAACCGAGCGGGATATGGCTGACCTCATACAGTCGGCGCCAGATAGCGCAGGCAAGCTATTTGACTTGGAGTGGGCGATAAATGCTCGCTCTGAGATGCGCCGAATACTAGAGGATGATTACCTTTCTAGCGTACAGACCATTCTGGGCGACTACAGAGGCCTCTCAGGCGATTTACAGGAGATGCTAGGCACTTATGGGGACTTCGCAAAAGTACAGCCACAGGTCATTTCAGGGCTTCAGAGGCTATCATTCCAAGGCTTTGAGGCTTTGGCGCAATCACAACTGGATGCCTTGGCGAACGGGGTCTATCAGGCGTCCTTGTCTGGCAGGTCAAAACAGGACTTCATCAAAGAGGTCAGGGGGCGCATCAATGGAATCTATCAAGCAAGCGATCAGGCAGAGATTGAAGAATTGGTGGAGGTCGCTAAAACAACGACTGGAGCCACGCAACAGGCAGCGATTGATAGACTCCATGGAGTTTATAACTCAGATCGCCTTGGTAATAACCTTCGGCGTTATGCGACAACTTACGCAACAGATTCAATCAACCAGTTCTCGGCTTCGCTCACGATTGACATCGCTAATCAGGCGGGAATAGAGAAGTTTAGGTATCGGGGCAACGTCATACGCGATACCCGAGAATTCTGTAAGAAGCACAGAAACAAGACATACACCCGTGATGAGATAGCTGAGATATGGGCGGGGAGTTGGGCCGGTAAAAGTGCCGGTGACCCGTTCATAGTCCGCGGCGGCTACAACTGCCGTCATCGCTGGATACCAATAGTAGAGGAAGAAGTATGAGCAAAGAGCTAGATAGAGCGAAGAATCTGGTCGCTAGGCGGCCAATCCCACCAGCTATCCGCGAACTGCTGGAGCCGTTAGCAGCGGCGGCACCAGAGGACGAGAAGCTAGAATTTGATGATCTTTATGGAATAGTGAATGTTTTGCTGCCCCTACCCAAAAAGACAAGGAAAAAGAAAGATGCCGAAGATGAACCCGAGCAAATACGGCAAGAGCCTGAAGCAGATTGGCAAGAAGAAGAAAAAGAAGTCTAAAAAGTAACCGCCAGCTATTGACATCCCTGTGATGCTGGTATAATGCCCCCACTCGAAAGAGGTTCGCACATGAGCGAAGAAGTCATGGAAGGAAGCGCTGAAACTGAACCAGTGCAGGATACGGAAGTTCAGGAAAGCAAGACGTTTACCCAAGAGGAGCTTGATCGCATTGTTGCTGATCGAATCCAAAGGGAGAGGCGCAAGCTAGACAAGAAGCTGGAAGGTATCGACATCGAGGAAGCTCGCCAACTCATGCTTGAGCGTGAACAGGCGCAGATTGAACGCCAAAAGGAAAAAGGCGAGTTCGAGCAGGTACTGAAGCAGACTGTCGAAAAGAAGGATCTGGAGCTTGCCGCTATGCGAGCCGCGTTAGAAACCACCAAGATAGACGGTGCGTTACTGACAGCAGCTAGCAAGCACAACGCTGTAGACTCTCAACAGGTATCGCAGTTACTGCGGAATCGTGTAAAACTCTCCGACGATGGTTCGGTTGAAGTCTTAGACGATAACGGCGCAGTCAGATACAACGACAAAGCCGACCCCCTCTCAGTTGATGAGTTGGTGGGTGACTTTCTTACGGCTAACCCGCATTTTGTCAGAGCCTCCCAAGGTGGCGCTGGCACTCAGGGAATGGCTGGTGGCTCCACGCAGAAGCCTATATCTGTGGCTGACATGGTAGAAAACTGGAACGACGGAGGGCGAGAAGCCTTTGCCGCGTTAAAGAAGAAAGCCAAATAAACCACTTTTGATATAGGACTACTAATATGGCTGCTACAACTAGCACAACCCTTGACGACCTGTTTGCGAACATCATCGCTCAGGCACGATTCACCGCTGAAGAAGAATCCCTAATGATGGGATTGGTGACGCAGTACAACATCGGCGACGAAGCCGGCAAGACGATTCAGGTGCCAAAGTACCCTGCAATCACTGCCGCTGACCTAACCGAAGGCACCGACCTGACCAGCACGACTGTTTCTACTTCCTCTGTTGACATTACCGTTGGTGAAGTTGGCGCGCAGGTAGTATTGACCGACTTGGCTGCTATGGGTGCCGGCAACCCTGCTGAAGAGTTGGGTACGGTACTGGGTAACGCTATCGCCACCAAGATGGATGCAGACCTAATCGCTTTGTTCGATGGGTTCAGCACTGCCTTTGGCGCTGCCGCGCAAGAGATCACTGTTGCTGATCTGTTCAAGGCTGCTGCTACCTTGCGTAACAACAAGGCACAAGGCGACATCTTCGCGGTTGTAAACCCTTTCCAAGCGTATCAACTGAAAGCCAACCTAACCAATACCTTCGCTAACCCCAACGGTGGTGACGCGCAGAACACGGCTATGGTTAACGCTTACGTTGGAACCATCGCTGGAATCGACATCTACGAGTCATCCAATGTGACTGTAGACGGTTCTGGTGACGCGAAAGGCGCTGTCTTCTCACGCGAGGCTTTGGCTATCGCTATGAAGCGCGACTTCCAGATCGAAGCGCAACGAGACGCATCCCTACGGGCCTTCGAGCTTAACGCTACCGCCATTTATGGTGTGGGCGAGCTTGATGACACCTACGGTTGCGAGATGTTGTTCGACGCTAGCATCTAGAGCGTTTGGATGGCCCTGCCCCTATCTCTCCTTTGGGGTGGGGCCGTCCCTTTTTTGGAGGTTCTATTGGCTATAACTTACCGAGGCGAGCGGTTCGAGGGTTACAACAAACCCAAGCGCACACCCAAGCACCCAGAAAAAAGCCATGCAGTATTGGCGAAGGAAGGCGACAAGGTTCGTTTGATTCGTTTTGGGGCGCAGGGCGCTGACACTAAGCCGCCAAGGAAGGGTGAAAGCGAAGCAGACAAGGCGAAGCGCAGATCCTTCAAAGCGCGACACGCCAAGAATATCGCCAAAGGCAAGATGTCTGCGGCATTTTGGGCCGATAAGGTTAAATGGTAGGGGCATAACATGGCATTTTCTCAAGACTCCGATCTGGTAGCCCTTGTCCCTGACATTCTGGACTTTGGCATTACATCTTTTGCGACCGAGCACGCGAAAGCTCAAACAGATTTGACCCGTACCATCCGAAACGAGTGGTGGTATAAGAAGCAGATCCCAGGGGAAATGAACCCTGCCTACCTGACCGACTCCCAGTGGACACGCTGTAATTCATATCTCGTTCTGTGGAAGTACGCGCTCCCTCAGTTAACTAACTGGGTGCAGGATGACCGATTCCTCAACATGATTACTTTCTATCAGCAGCGTTATAACGAGGAGTTGGTTGCGGTGTTCGCTGACGGTGTTGAGTATGACGATGACAACAGCGGCACCATTGAAGATGATGAGAAAGGTATTGTCGCTTATGGGCGACTCACACGATGAGCATCAAGATTGACGTCAAGACGTTCCCTGAAGACTTCACGAAGATTACAAGGGCGCAGAGGCGTGATGTGAAGCGCGGTGTGACCAAAGGTATAGCTCGGGCGGCATTAAAAGGTAAGGAGATCATTGACGAGCGCACCAGTAGGGGCATGGGTATCAACGGCAAGTTCGCAGGCTACCCAGAGAAATATAAAACATGGCTTGAAGCTGCTGGCTACCCTACTACGCCCGTTGACTTAGAGAACGAAGGCGACATGCTGCGATCTATGCAAGCGGCGGTCACTAGCTCTAATGAGGCTGTCTTGTACTTTGATAACGCTACGCAAGCTAAGAAAGCGGCGTTTAACAACCGTATCAGACCTTTCTTCGGTTTCAACAAGAAGGAAGAAAAGGTGTTGGCTGATGTGTTCAGGAAGCAGTTACAACTATGAGCGCGAGAGAGAACATAGCAGGCAATCTGGTGACTTCGCTACAAGCGGTGACAACACCAACAGACATCAAGTTCGTGACCCGCGAGCCGTTTGATTTTGACAAGTTGAGCAACGCGCAATATCCGGCGGTGCTAGTCAGAACCACAAACGAAAACAGGGAAGATGCAACCGTGGGCGGGAGTATGACCCAGCGGTTCGGCACGATTGATTACCAACTTGTCTGCTATGTCAAAGGGACGGGCTTGGACGAAGCAAGGAATAACATCGTCGAGGCTATAGAGGAAAAGCTAGACGAAGACAGATCGCGCGGCGGCTATGCAATCGACACACAGATTGTCAGCGTAGAAACCGACGACGGCAGCATTACCCCCATCGGTGGGGTGATTTTAACGGTACGCATTGAGTACCAGTACACTCGTGGAACAACCTAAGGGGTTTAATCATGGCAACGACTAAAGGCTCAAGCGGCGTAGTCAAATTGGCGGTAAGTGGCGGCAGTGCCACTGCTATGGGTGAAGTCCGTAGCTTCACGCTTTCAGAATCAGCAGACACCATCGAGGATTCGGTTATGGGCGACACCGCCCGAACCTATGTTGCCTCGTTGAGCACTGCCTCTCTTTCTATGGACGTTTATTGGGATGATGCAGACGCAGTCCAGCTAGTGATGGACACGAAAGCAGACCTAGATTGGGAACTGTATCCAACAGGAAGTGGTACTGGCGAGAAGTATTACAGCGGCAGCGGCATCCTAACCAGCAAAGAAATCACGGCGGCCTTTGATGGTATGGTAGAGGGAAGTTTTGAGATTCAAGTCTCAGGCGGCATTACCGAAGCAACCGCATAAGGAATCCTAGAATGGGTTTAGCTAAAGAATTACGAAACAGAAGACAAGTGAATGCGAGACGGATAGAGGTCGAGGCGTGGGCTGATCCTGATGGACAGCCCTATGCCATGTTCTGCTTCCCGATCACCTGCTATGACATCAACCAACTCCAAAAGAAGCATCCTAAGTTTATGGAAAACACGACGATGGCGGCAATGATTGACCTGATCGTCATGAAAGCCAGCGACGAGGATGGTAATCGGTTGTTTACGTCGGCAGAAGACAAAAACGATTTGATGGGCGAGGAGACGGGCGTTATTTCCAGTATCGCTGAACAGATGTTCGCTGAAATCGAATCCACGGAGGATTTGGAAAAAAACTGATTGCCGATTCGTTGAGGTTCAACCTCATATCCTTGGCGGATCGGCTACACATGAGCATCGGCGAAGCCGAGCAGATGCCCCTCTCTGAGTTCTATGAATGGGTGGCGTACTTCAAGATAATGAGCGAGAGGCAAGAAGATGGCTGAAGAAGTCAAAATCTATATCAAGGCGATAGACCAGACTAAAAAGGGCTTCGCAAAAGCTGCTAGTGGTCTCAAGAGCCTCGCCGGTAAAGTCCTAAACCTGAAGACTGCGCTAGTTGGGGTAGTTGGCGCTGGCGGTTTCGGTGCCTTAATCAAATCATCAATTGACGCGGGGGACCAGTTAGCTAAAACCGCTGACAAGTTAGGCGTAACCACAGAAGCCCTTGCGGGTTTACGTCACGCAGCAGAGCTTACAGGCGTCTCTACAGGCACGATGGACATGGCGATGCAGCGTTTCACCAGACGCGCTGCGGAGGCCGCACAGGGCACTGGAGAAGCTGTGGGAGCACTCCGTGAGCTTGGGATAGATGCCGAATCTATAACTAGACTGCCGCTAGATGAGCAAATGAACGTCGTAGCGGACGCTATGAAAGGCTTGGATAGTCAGGCTGACAAAGTACGCATAGCCATGAAGCTGTTTGACAGTGAGGGTGTGGCACTGGTCAACACCCTTGGCGGTGGCTCTGAGGCTCTAAAGGCTATGACGGCGGAAGCCGAGCACTTTGGCGTTACGCTTTCCCGCACTGATACAGCGCAGATGGAGGAGGCCAACGATGCCATCACAAGGCTCAAGGCAGTATTTACTGGCCTGACCAATCAACTAGCGGTAGCTTTCTCGCCGATTATCACGTTTGTCGCCAACGCATTCCGCCAATCCGCCCTAGATGCGTCTGACTTCGGGGCGATAGGCCAAAAAGTAGCGAGCGCGATGATAAGGGCTTTCGGTTTTGTGAGAAACAATTTGCACTTTTTGCAGATAATGTTTACTCATATCAAGTTAGCTGTCCTGCAACTTGCTAACGCTTTTGGGCAAAAGCTAGTACCCGTCTTAGATTTCTTCATAGAAAAGTACAACAAGATGGCGGCCAGTATGGTCGGCGGTCTGCTCGGCATGGAGGAGCTAGGCACAACCGGCAAGGAAATGGTCGCTGGTCTTCCTGAAGCTATAGCTGCAACTACTACCGCTTTAGAAACGTTGAAGGCAACAAATCCCGGGGCGCAGCTAGTAGTTGACATGGAAGCCTTTGGCGTGGCTAGCAGAAAAACAGCAGAGGACATAGCTGCTGTATCGGCCGCAGTGACAGGGGCAACTGGAACTGACGATGGCGCTAAAAACATCGCTGACAGACTACACGACAGCTTCGACAAGCTGCTCAAAGACATGCCGACTGTTCAGAAGAGCCTAGACAAAATCGCTGGCACAACAATGAAGAACATGTCGGACGGCCTGATGAATGTAGTCAAGGGCACGATGTCGCTGAAAGATGCGTTCAAGAAAATGGCGCTGGATATGATCGCGCAGATGATACAGATGTTTATCATCGACAAGATAACTGGCGGCTTTATGTCTTTTGCCAAAGGTTTAACCGGCAAGGCTATCGGCGGCCCTGTTCAGTCTGGTCAGCCGTACATGGTTGGGGAGCGTGGGCCGGAGATGTTTGTGCCTAACCAGTCAGGCTCTATTGTGCCGAACAAAGGCATGGGCGGGGGCGTTACTGTTGTTAACAACGTGGACGCTAGGGGTGCCGGCGCTGATGTAGACCAAAAGATTAGATCAGCAATGCAACTGACTTCCCAGCAGACTATAATGAAGATCCAAGACTTGAAGCGGCGCGGGAGATTCGCATAGATGACTACTTTCGCCTTCCCTGACATCACCCCTACCAGTAGCACGTTTGAGCTTGTTTCTAACACAAGGGTATTCCAGTCCCCGCTCACTAACGCTGTCCAAACTAGCTCCCGCAAAGGTTCTATGTGGAAAGCGACATTGCAGTTTTCCAACCTGACTGGTGATGAGCGAGCCGAGATGCAGGCGTTCTTAGTTAAGCTGAACGGGCAGCAGCATAGGTTTGAGTTGAAAGATCACTCGTACACTAGAAGGGGCGCTGGTGGCGGGACTTTGCGCGTCAACGGTGGTAGTCAATCGGGCACCACTCTTCTTTGTGACGGCGCGACTGCCAGCGTTAACAATTATTTAAGAGCCGGTGATTACATAAGTTTTGACGGCCAACTTTATATGGTCGTCGCTGACGCCAACAGCGATGTCTCTGGGCAAGTCACGCTTTCAATAGCTCCCCCTTTGAGGTTTTCACCTGTTAACAACAGGATTGTCACATATTCGGGTGATGTGGAAGGCGTGTTCATGTTGGCAGGCCCAGCATCTTGGGATACGCAGCTGGGTATAGTTTCTAATTTTACACTTGAAGCAGTACAGGATGTTCTAGCAACATGAGTAGAGGTTTCCCTTCAGCAGTTCTTGATGCGTTATCAGCACAGCATGTCGCATTGGTTACGTTTGCCAAGTTGGAGTTTCCTAGTGGGACTTTGTACTTGCACAACTCAATCGGCACCTATACTTGGGGCGGTCAAGACTGGTTAGGCGTCGGTGATCTTGGCGAAATAAGCGAGATTGAGGAAGGCGCAGAGATAAGCCCATACAAGATAACTCTCACGCTCAGTGGCTTAGAACCGACAATAAGTGGTGCCGCGCTAACGGAAGACTATTACCTACAGCCGGTGACAGTTTATCTCGGCGTTCTGGATTCTAGTGATGGTTTGATTGCTGACCCCACGATTGTCTGGGAAGGGGCAATGGATCAGATGGTCGTGTCTGTTGGGCAAGCATCTGGTGATTCCATATCATTAACAGCAGAGTCTGAGTTAGCCCGATTCAACAAAGCCTCCAACCTAAAATACACTGACGCGCAGCAGCAAAAAGACTTTTCTGGTGACCTAGGGTTCAGCCTGCTCGCCGAAATAGAAGGCGCGAAGTTGCGGTGGGGCGACGCAGATTCCAGCGCGATTATCGGCACTGCTAGACCCGGCACCTTTACGGGTGGATTTGACGCTGGGAACATAAACATGCCAAAGGGTGTTTGATGCGTGTGCATTTGGCGTTAAGCAAGTGGAAGCGTCGAGAGTTTAACTATGGCGATGCCGACTGCTGCCAGTTCGCGGCTTTCATCGTCAAAGAGCTAACCGGCAAGGATTACTCTGAGCAGTTCAAATACGATTCAGAGGCGCAGGCTGAAGTTTTAGTGGGGCGAGAGGGTGAGCTTGTGGATTTTATCGGCAGCATTTTGGGTGATGTCAGTTCTGACATAAAAGACGGCGACCCTTGCATTGTTGATATACCGATAGTTGGGCAGGTGTGCGGGGTTAAGCTGTCAGATCGCATTGTTTGTCTGACCCAAAAGGGGATGGTTCAAATACCAGACCGATACTTGATAGCAGGATGGAGCGTATAGAATGCCGGCAGCAGTCGTAGCAATAGGGGCAGGCTTAACAACTATCGGGACGGCGGTCACGTTGGGCGTAGCTACCGGCGGGATAGCTATGGCTATCGGCGCTGTCACGGTTGTCGGTGGCGTTCTAGCTATGCGCGGCATGATGCCTGACCTGTCGATGTTCCAAAGCGACACTGATTCAACCAGACAGCAAACCGTAAAGGGAACCATAGAGCCACAGAAGCTCGTATATGGTGAGGCTTTGGTGAGTGGCCCTATATTCTTTGTCGGACTCAGCGGAACAGAAAACAAAGACTTATATCACGCTCTCGCGCTAACGGGGCATGAGGTTGAGGATATCACTGATATCTATTTCGACAATGAGGTTATCACTGACGCGCAGATTAGCTTCACCAACGTAACCTCTGGAACCTACGGCCCAGTAGCTGACGAGGAAGGTGGCGCGGTTCAGAATATCTGCCAAATCAACCGGCGATTAGGCACTGATGACCAGACGTATGACACTCTCCTTCAGCCCTTTGTCGGCGTGAACTGGGGTGCAGATTACAGAAATCGTGGAATCGCTACGCTTTCTACTAGGTGGCGGTTGACTGATGGCTCCCAAGAAATCTGGGATAGAAAAAAGCCAAACAACATCAAGGCTTTGGTCAAAGGCAAAAAAGATATCTACGACCCCCGCCTCGATACAAGTGCGGGGGCCAACCCTACTAACGCAAGCTATCAGCAGTGGTCGGATAACCCCGCTCTGTGTGTGGCTAACTACCTGACCGATACGAAGTTTGGCCTGTCTATTCCAGTTAGTAAGATTGATTGGGCTGCGGTAGAAACTGCGGCTGATGCTTGTGATGTGGTGGTAAGCGTACCCGCTACAACGCAAAAGCGGTTCACTGCTAACGGTGTTATCTATGCAACCGATACGCACCAGAACAATATAGATAAACTACTCAGCGCCATGAATGGCAGCCTAGTGTATTCAAATGGCATATATACGATCAGAGCAGGTATCTATGAAGCCCCCACAGAGAGCCTCGATGAAGATGACCTCGCAGGCCCAGTATCGATTAACACTTCGGTGGAGCGCGGTCAGCGTTTTAATACAGTCCGCACGATTTTTGTTGACCCCACAAACAACCACAAAAGCATCGAAGCGCCAGCGGTTGGCCTTACGAGCGCAGTTGACCGAGATAATGGTGAAGTTCTAACAAGGGACGTACAACTGCCTTTCACGAACAACGTCTACATGGCGCAGAGGATCGCGCACAAGCAAGTCCAGATGACAGACCAGCAAAAGGTGCTGACCTTCCCTACTAACCTCACAGGGCTGCGCGTGGACGTTGGGGACAGGGTTCAAATAACAATTGCCGAGCTAAACTATAGCAACAAGGTCTTTCGTTGTGCTGGCTGGTCGTTTAGTGACACAGAGAGCGGGGTGGTTAACCTTACCTTGCTAGAAGATGACTCTGGCTCCTACGCTGACCCGACTGTTGCTGAGTACAGTGTTGTCAACGCCACCGGCGTCATCACAGAAGCCTTCCGTGGCGTACCTGATCCTCAGAACCTATCTGCTACGGCAGGGCTAAAAAACATCGAACTCAACTGGACTAACCCAGCAAACTCGAAGCTCTTTGAGACTATCGCGGTTTATGCCTCTGCGGATTCTTCTTGGGCTAATAGTCAACTGATTGGCGAGACTCGTGGCACCCAGTTCTTTCATGACGCATCCAACGCCATAGACCCATTAGCGGTAGGCGACACCCGCTATTACTGGGTTCGTGCTTTAGCTTATGGAGGTGGAAGTGATGACCCCTTTGTTCGCTCAGACCGAAACCCAGACAACGACACATCCAACATCGTCGCCACGGTGGGGCCAAACAACCCAGACTACTCAGACATTGTTGACGATACGCCAACGCAGGACGCGCCGAATAGCTTGGTTTTGGTGGAAACGACTGTCCTCGGCAATGACGGGACGGTGTTACCGGCGATAAGGGTTTCGTGGACAGCGCCAACAGCATCCACATATGTCAGCTTTTACGAGCTACAGTACAAACTGTCCTCGACTTTCGAGTTCAACTACGGGCTGATTGAAGACGCTTATACGGCGACTGAGAACTACGGCAGCATCGCCACAGCGCAGACTTTGGAGTTGGATTACGGCACTGTCGCAGACACGGTCCCAGGTCAGACTGAAACCTTTAGCTCTGTTTCTATCTATGGCGACAGCACTGTAATCACCGGCATCAAAGAGCTTGAGGAATACACGTTCCAAATCAGAGCGGTCACTTTCACCGGCAAGACATCTGACTTCCTGACCGGCGAGATAAACTTGCAGGGCGACCAGACCGCACCGGCACTGCCAGAAAACATCACAGCTACCGGCGGCATCCAGCAAATTAAGCTGAACTATGACATGCCAACGGATTCTGATCTGAGTTTCATTGAGATTCTAGAGTCAGAAAGCAACAACCTCGCCTCTGCCGAGCTTATCGTAAAGACTAAGTCAGACCAGCACACGGTCACTGGCCTACCTAACGATGCGACGAGATACTACTTCCTGCGTTCCGTAGACCATTCGGGGAACGGGTCGGCCTACAGTTCAAGTGTCACGGCAACCACCCAGAAGATTACGCTAGATGACCTTGGTAGCGACGTATCTGACGCCTTAGCCGGTAGTTCGGACACCGCTTACGGTGTGCAACCAGTAGGCACCTTGCCTTCTAGCGGAACGTATGTTGGCGAGATAGTTTTGCTGACAACCACCAACACCCTCTATGTCTGGACAGGACTCGTTTGGTCAGAGGACATATTCACTGCCTCGTCGGTAGACCCCGGGTCTATTACCGCTGCGTCGTTCGCGGCAGGCATTGAACCTATATCTGCGGTAAACAGTTTGCCGTCGCCTACAGGGTACACTGGAAGCTCTCTCGTCTTCCTCACCACAGATAAGAAACTGTACCGCTACGACTCTACTGTTCCTGAGTTTACAGCGGCGATAGCCACAGGTGACCTAGAGGGCACTATCCCGCCAGCTAACTTCGCTAGTGATTTGCGCCCTGTGGAAGTAGTTAGCTCTCTCCCCACTACAGATCTGACGGAGGGGCGAGTGGTTATCCTGACCACTGACAATGACAAGCTCTATCGTTATACGGGGACGCAGTGGACGAAGGCCATCAGCGCCGCAGACATGGATGACCAAATCGCAGTTGGTCAAATCGCAACAGACGCAGTCACCGCTGCAACCATCAGGGCTGGCGCGATATCCACTGCAAAGCTAGACGCTGGAGCGGTCACGGCTGCCACGGTAGATGTGGACGAACTGTTTGCTAATGAGGCTGTGATTGGTGCTATTCAGGCTTCTTCTATTACCACTGATGCCATCGTCTCTACGATTGGTGACTTTGAGTTTATAGATTCGGACAACATCGCGGCGGATGCGATAACGGCAGGGAAAATTAACGCTTCAGCCGTAGACACTCGGGAGTTGCGTGTAGGCGCGGTGACGGCAGTGAAAATAGACGTATCACAATTATCGGCAATATCTGCTGATGTGGGGGAAATAACTGCTGGCACAATCAACGCTGATGTCATCAAGCTAGACAATCTGACAATGGACACTGATGCCAACAACAATCTTGTCATCAAGAATTCTGGCGTCGACTCGGTGCAGATTAAACCAAACGCTCTGGGCACAACTAAGGGCGACTTCAGCGCTTCTCAAGATGCCGAACAGTACACGGCAAGCTTTAATGATTTTTTAGCTTCTGACCCCCCTTACCAATACGGGACTATAACCCTTGAAGCAATAGCTGAGTTGACATTTACGACGCCGCTGACAACATCAGACACCTTGCAGTACATCATTCAATGCGAATCTTTTGCGAATGGTACATCGTCTTCTAGCTCGCAGACCATGCTAGTTTTGCACGTCCAGAGGACGAACAGTCTTGGTCAAGCGTATGACATAAACGGAACGCGGTCTGGTGATGATAACTTCTATGCTGAAGTCATCCATCTTGTCTCTAAAGCTACTGGGAGTATCAGCATCCCTGCTGCTAGGGATTTAAGGGGTGGAAGTACGGTTTATATCAAACTCTATGGTTTCCAAAAGAACATTACGGATCCAAGTTGGAGAAATACCTTAGCAGGGGTGGAGGCTCTAGCCAGATGACGCACTACTACCGCACATCCGATAGAACGCTAGTCGTAGATTATCAGCAGTTGAACTATACCCGAAGGAATGAAGCCTTAGCGGAAACCGACTGGACGCAGACAAATGACTCGCCCCTCTCAGGCGCGGATCAGATAAAATACCGCACATACCGACAAGCCCTGCGCGACCTAACAACGCACGAAAACTGGCCTGAGCTTCAAGAGGAAGACTGGCCCACACTGGAGATTTAGATGGCTACTCAAGTACAGTTCCGTAGAGGAAGCACGTCACAGCACAATTCGTTCACCGGCGCTGTCGGAGAAATCAGCGTCAACACAACGACAGAAACGCTACACGTCCATGACGGGTCAACTACTGGCGGTTTCCCTTTAGCTAGGGCTGACGGAAATAATGTTGTCAATTGGGATGTAACCCGTGTTGATGTTTCTGGCGTCTACGAGATGAACGGAACCACTATCATCGACGCTAGCAGGCAGTTCGTCGGCGCTGGGCTTCAGATTGACACCACTAGTTCCAACTCTGTTGATTTCCAAGTTGTTGATAGCCAAGCCAATGCCAGTTTTAACGGCGCAAGAATTGACTACACCAGCACAGGGACGGATACCCTAACTGCTGACAGGAGTAAGGTTGCCCTGAACATTGTCGCAAATAGCGATGTCGCGGGCGGGGACACCAGCAACGAGCACAGGTTACATGGAATAAGGGTAGTCACGAAAGCCACGGGGGACAGCGACCTCATCTACGGTGTTTATAGCAGCGCAGAAGCAGAACAAACCACCGGCACAGTCTCTGCGCTTTATGGCTCTTATAATCAGGCGTTAGCCGATGCTGCTGCTGGTCAGATCAGCACCACCTACGGCTCCTACAACCTTGCCAGCCTTACCGCCAGTTCGGGCGCGACGTTA
>Ga0181390_1000878_pt1 | contig 13663 bp, 25 predicted proteins | sample 13SPOviralmetaG_FD_130085 | JGI IMG/M metagenome (GOLD analysis project Ga0181390, IMG submission 130085) | Marine viral communities from the oligotrophic San Pedro Time Series (SPOT) site, San Pedro Channel, CA, USA - 13 SPOT_SRF_2010-07-21 | ecosystem: Environmental > Aquatic > Marine > Strait...
CGACCCACTTGAAACTCCCTACCCTTACGGAACTCCTTTTCGTACTTATGTATATACGAATAAAAATGCGTTCTGGAAAAGAGGGCCCTATCCGGTAGGTGAAGGTAGTGGAATATACCAACACATAATTTACTCCGACGGAACGGAAACTTTTCATGTGCCAGTAGAAGGAACACGAGGAGATTCAGTAGAGTATAATCGAGAAACTATGGAAATCGTATCTAAATCAGTTTGCTATTTCGACGAACTTGTTCCAGACTTTGAGCTTCCTGCCCCTATTTCGTCTATAGATGATGTAATAAACTGGATGGTTCATTTTTCTCCTGAGGACGTTCCCCTATCTTGGGAGGCATATGTATGCCCCAGATAGACATAAAATATGTACAGGTAGAGCCTCTCACTGTTAAAGGAAATACTAATGCTTGGGGCTATGGAACGAGTTGGGGAGACATAGCAGAGACTGTCCCTGTTCAAAGTGCAACAACCGATAATAATCTTGACGCCCTGTACTCGGGAGCAGACATAAGAAGTTTATACTATGGTACTGGAGCAGGAGAAATAGTTTTTCAGCTAACAGGAAATCGAGCTAATTCAGGTTGGGATAGCATGGATGTGGGCTCAAGCACTTATCAGAGAACTTCGGCAACTTATAGTTACTTTAGTGGATCAAATTATACTCAGTGGAAGTGGAGCAGCTCAAATTCTTTTGGAACCACAAGCGGAGCAAATGTAACAGTTACTTGGGACACAGCAGCCTCCGATACCGAAATTGATAGCCTATCTTTTACAGATGTTACTGCAGCTTCGCCATCGTCTGTAAACTATGCCAGCGACCAGTTAACTGGAATTGACGCTACTATTAATGTAACCACTCCTTTTGGAACAGGTACCCGAGGGTTTTATATATCTTCATCAGCTACTCCATCTACAACATCGTCCTTATATACAACAGCAGCGAAGACAGCAACAAACAATCAGTATGTTCATTGCCGAGTAGTAGCTTCAAGCACTCCAAGTGCTTCTACAGACATTACAATAGTAGCGGGGTCTCCTTCGAAAAGCGATACTTTTAATGTTACTACTGCGCAAGATACTTCACCAGATAATTATACTTTTAATAATGCAACAGATGTAGGTGTAAGCACTCTTACCGTTTCGAATATAGAAACCATTACAGGTATCACAGGAAACGTTTCTGTGTCCGTATCAGGGCAGGGAACTCCTCGAATAAGCATAGACGGAGGAAGCTACGTATCTTCTGGAACAATATCAAACAATGAAACTTTACAAGTTCGTTTAACTTCTTCTGCTTCAAATAGTGCAACGCATACTGCAACTGTTACTCTTGGTACCGGCACATATGCACAGGAAACATTTGCAGTAACAACAGTAGCAGCGTCAGGAGGAGGCGGAGGTGGTATTGGAGGAGGAAGTAGTAATTACGGCATTGAAGTTTACGACACAAATGGACTAACAACAGTTTTATCTCCTTCCACTCGGTATGTTGTAAGAGTAACAGACGTAACAACTTTCAGTTTTACAGGACAAGGCACTGCAAACGATGATGTACTACTTACAACCGATATGACAGATTTAACGACTTCAAACTCGGATGTTATGTTTCTACCAGGAAACTTGAGTCTAGTAGTTACTCGAGAGTCTAACGGGTTTAGAGTGACAAACGGCGGTAATAATTCATTTACACAGACAATGTTTGCAGTAAGGTTTTAGTATGGGCTACGGAATTGAAATACTTTCAGGAAACGGAAACTTACAAATAAATTCTGATTATACAGACTCAGGGTTTATTGTAACAGACAAGTTTAGTTCTACAAGCACTATAACTTACGACAGATCAAAAGACTTAATATTTGCTCGCCCTGCTTCAGGAGGCGGAAATGTATTTGTGGGATTAAGTACTACTTCAGCTACAGGTTCAGTTACTAGAACTTTTCAGGATACTTCGGGAAATTCTGTAAACATGGAAGTAATTAAAGGACGATTTGCTTCAGAGCTAACTCCCTCGTCAAGTGGCTACGGTATACAAATATTTAATTCTGACGACGAACTTGCGTTCGACTCTCGAAAATATGCAGGAGACGGAGGTTTTAATTTAACTGATTATATTCCAACCTTTCAAGAAAATGGTCAGATAAATCTTTCAGACCCTATAACTACAGACGGACGAAAGTTCGTAAATATGGACACGACAGTTATTGATAACACTGGAGACGGGTTTTATATACTGTACTCTTTCAGAGACGCAGGAAGCAGTGAAGGCATTTTTTTCGAGGCCTACTTTAATGTTACATTTGAGTTTGGAACGGTCTCAAGTTTTTTATCAAATTATAACCCTATACTAATCGGAGAAGGAGGATCAGTATGATACACTATTTAGTTTATGTAGATACCCACGGAGACATTCGCTTTATAAAGCCTGCGAAAGGCGCTAACAATCCTGCAGAAGGAGTCGGAGCAGACGGATTAAGCTGTAGACACTTAATGGAGCCTCTTGCTGATGCAGGAAACTTTATGAGCACGAAGTGCTGGAGCTACTCAGCAGGTGCTTGGATAAGTCGAGAAGTAAGACCTAATAGGCATGCTTCTTGGGTAGACGGAACTTGGACGTGGAACTCTGATCTTTTACTCGCAGATATTCGAACTGAACGAAACAAAATAATTTTTCAAAGCGACTGGGCAGTCGTAGCAGATACTCCCCTTACAGACGCGCAACAAACAGAAGCTCGTACTTATCGTACTTCTCTTCGCGATTTACCAAGTACTTTAGATATGTCTACCATTCGGTCATTAGATGATATTACGTGGCCAACGCCTCCAGACTTTATAGCTTAGAAAAATATTCCTTGACATTGAACCCCCTCTGACATATAATTGGAGAATAAGAAATTGGAAACCCCAAATGTTGAAAGTAACTTATAAACATTGGAAAAGTGGAGCCATACTGGAAGTTATGGGCAAAATGCCCAAACCTTGCAATAACGGGCTGAGTGACCGCATTGTTGTGAAACAAGCAGATGGCACTTATAAAGATATTATTAAAACAACTATTATAAGGGTAGAGGAATGCAACCCAGACTAAATTATTTATTTGCTCTATTATTGGTAGCAGTTCCAGTACTAGCGCAAGAAGAGACAACAGAAATAGAACCGATTATTACAGAGTCGACAGTAACTTCTAAGACGGATACAACGTTGAAGTCGCCTCCACCATCGGCAATAAGTCCTACAATTAATACGAGTAATAGCGACTTATTTACTTTCGGCGTAGCGGGCGCGGAGCAAACTCAGATACTCTGTGTATCAACCGGCAAGCAGATTACGGACGATAACTGCGAAATGCTGAAAAACGCGAAAACTTTGTACGATATGGGAATGAAAGTTGCAGCGGTATCAGTAATGTGTCAGGACCAACGAATATTCGATGCAATGATGAATGCTGGAACACCTTGCCCCAAAGATGGATTGATTGGGGAACAAGCAAGAGCAGCATGGGAAGTATCGGACGAAGAAGAGCCTGAAGAGCTCAAGGAAAGAATAAGGGAATTTACGAGTGACGAAAAGACTCTCATTGGCAGTGGCATCGTTGCTGCTCTGGGCCTCCTACTCTTACTCTGAGGAAGTTTACGGCACGACCAACAACGCAGCACAATTTGGGTTGAATTGGGTAATGACAAATGTACTACCCGAGTATACAGGTCTACAAGTAAACGGATTAGTGTACCAGTACACGGCAGTAAAAGATTCTGAAAGCGGAATGATTGTATACGTACAGAATGAATATGCAGATGGTAGTGGATATATTTTTCGAAATGCGGATGACTGGACAGGACTACCGGGAAACACTATAAGACGAAAGTTTGCGTTTCCAAACTTATCTGGAGAGCTTTGGGGCCCTGGCTCGATAGAAGTCGAAGGTACAGGAAGTATTGTTGATCCTTCAGTGGTTTATACATATAAGTATGATCCTTGTTTTGACCCACAATCAAATCCAAACTGCCCCGGATACGAAGAGCAGGTTGAAGTACCAGAGATAGATTTTTATGATCCGCTCGAAGACCAAATGGTTATAGATGAGTTGGCTCGACAAGCAGAAATTGATCGCGAAGAAGAAGAGGAAGATAGACGACGTAGACAAAGACAGAATCTTATAGATAATGCTCTTGAAAAACTACTAAGTGACGATGGACAAAATCCGGGATTGATAGATCCAGTAGCCGAAGCCATGGCTCTCGCACTTACATCTCGTGTACTTCCTAAAAGTTATTACGGTACTCTAGAAGGTAAAGAGTACCTAGATAGTGTTGTACTCGATGGAGGAACTATCGCAGACAACAGTAAAGCTCGACGAAGTAATTTAGCACAACAACTACTTCATCAGCAAATGGTAGACTCCCAATATGAGTCAAGTCAACAGGAGAATAAGTAATGTTGAAACCCGTAATCATTTTAGCCTCTTCACTTCTAGCAACAGAAGCGATGGCACAAACAGAGATTGTCGGAAACGTAGATTCAAAGTGTATTATCATTAGTGAAACACCAGGAGTTTATGGTAACCCGAATCCTTATCAACTTACCACTACACCTACTGATGGTGGAGTACAGCCAATTATTCGATATGACGTACTTGCAGCAGACTACTACAAAGCTGTGATCGAGCATCCGATTGATTTTTCTTCAGCCCCTACACTCGACGATGTAGTGAATTGGACTGGAGACGTTGAAGTATCAGAAATGTCAGACACAAACATGGCAGACTACGATACAAATAAAGTAGAGTATAATAATGCGCACGAATATGAAATGACCGTTGCAGGAAGCACATGGTTTAAGATTTCATCTCTTGCGGATTACGGCTTTGCAAAATCGTTTCCTGCAGGTACATATACTGCAGTAGTTGAAGCGGAGTGTATTCCTCTTTAATGAAATACTTAGTTTTACTCCTGTTGTTTGCAAGTGGGTACGCAAGTGCCCACGAGCTTACACCCACATATCCTAAGTTACGTGCGTCGTACCTAGAAGATGTACTTCAAACTAATTTAAAAATGTGGAATGCTCGCGGAGATGTAGAATATTATAAGATCGAAGTTACGGACGAAAACTGGAATGATGTCCCATTTATAACTGATGAGAAAACATTTAAGTTAGAGCACTTCGAACGCAGAGATATTGAAATATTTCTTCCGAGTGACACAACTGCCACCTACATATGTACCAAGTCACTTTTAGAAAAAGGTAGCGCGCAGAGAAGCATCATATCATCGAAAGTTTGTTCAAAGATTAAGTGAGGCCTCATATGAGACTCTTATACATTTTATTGCTCATTCCGAGCGTTGCTTTAGGGCAATCAGTGAATCTGCAAATGCCACAGTCTGCACAGAGCTATCAGTCCGATAGATTCCGTCATGGAGATATGGATTGCTCGAATGCGATTGGATCATCTACAAACTTAGAGTTTGGAGTACTTGGACTTATTGACGAGCCAGAGTACATTACACAAAGCTATAACACGGGAGGTACTTCTACTGGAGTATACGCTCGTATAACAATACCACTTAATAAACCAAAAGAGAGAATAAATTGTAATACATTATACCAACTTGCACTAGAACGAGAACGTCTCGAAGTGCAACGGCTCAAACAGGAGGTGGCGAACTTACGTGCGCTTCAGTTTGAAAATGACAAATAAATGGCAGAATTTGAATTTGCAGGAATGAATTTTAAGGGCGGAAAGGCTGCAATAGTCTTTACTGCCCTTTCGACTTTAGGAGGCGCTCTCTGGGCAGGTTTTGAATTTTATGCAGACTACATGAATATGCGAGAGGTCGTACAAAATATTGATGTGGGTGTAATAGAAAGTAGAAACGCTGTAATTGAAACAAAGCTTGATGAAGCCATAGAATATACTCGAGACATTAAAAATTCTCTCAAAGATGATATTACTCGTATTGAACGAGTATCGGACTCTGCAGCTTCTCGTGTAAAAGATCTCCAAAGTGATGTAGATGACAGACTTCGAGCTGTGTCAGATCTTACTCGAGAAACTGAAAAAGATGTGCGAGATACGATGCGAGACCTAGAAACTCGTATTGAATCCGATATGGAAAAACTCGAAACAGATCTTGAAAACAAACTACAAAAAGCCTTAGACAACCCCTTGGCGGACTAAGGTACCAAAAATAATTCTTGACTTTGCAACTGGTATGGAGTAGAATTGCAACATGGGTAAAGAAGTTACTACAATATCACCGGAAGGTCTTGAAATTGCGAATTGCTATTTGCAATATGGAAATATACGTGCTGTATGTGAATATATGGGCGTACCCGAAAATCAAGTGGTTGAACTACTTAACAAGCGCGAAGTTAAAAAGTACATTGATACGGTATACTTAGATATGGGGTATCGTAACAAAAATAACATCGCGGTTGTACTTGATGAAATGATTGCTAGCAAGCTAGAGGAAGCGCAAGAGACAGGAGTTTATTCTTCTAAAGATTTAGCGGACTTACTACAGATGGCACACAAAATGCGCATGGACGAAATCAAAGCGCAAGCTGAGTTACTAAAAGCCGAGACGACCAGTATTCGTAATCAAACTAATGTTCAGATTAACGATGCAGCTCTTCCATTTGGACAAGGTAATTATGGTAAACTTATGGAGAAGCTGTTAAATGGACCTGAATGATAGAGTAAGAGAAATTGAAGTTGAAATGGCTCAACACGAGGCACAGTGCGAAGAGCGCTGGAAAACAACTTTTAATAGGCTCACGGATATAGAAGACTCTCTAAAACGAATCGAGAATAGAATTATGGTAGGCGCTGGTAGCCTTATAATTTTCCTCGCAGGAGTAATTGTAACATTACTCATGGGCTAATGGGTGAGACAACCAATTGAATACGAATTTCAACCAAAAAGGAGTAGATTTTTTAAGGATTTTGTTTTTGCATGCTCTATAGGATTTAATATAGGGCTGGCAATAGGGCTACTAATGTTAGCCTTCTCATAGGAAATAATTATGGAAAAAGTACACATTTTTAAGAAACACGGTAAGTGGATTCTTAGTGAAAACGGAGCGGTTCTTCATGCGTCAGAAGATTTTTCTGAAATCTTTGAAATGGTAGCAAAGCAGGAGGAAGAAGAAGCTCCTCTCCCAGTACCCGAAGTTCGGGAATACGATACCTTGGAAGAGGCTATCGCAGAGGAAGGCTAATGCCAGCAGGTAAAGGTACTTACGGTAAGAAACGTGGACGTCCAGCAAAGAAGGGCGGTAAGAAGAAAAAGTCTATGGGCGGGTTGACTGCAGCTCAGAAGAAACTGCCCCCAGCATTGCGTAAAGCAATCATGAAGAAGAAGCGTGGCGGTAAGAAGAAGAAGTAAGAAAACTGCAAAAAAGCGCCCCGTGCCTACAAATAAAAAATTGTACGCACGGGTAAAAGCACAAGCAAAGCGCAAATTTGCTGTATACCCTTCTGCTTATGCAAATGGCTGGCTAGTAAAAACATATAAAGCCAAAGGCGGTAAATACCGCATGGGAAAGTAAAATGGAGTTTTTAATTGGATTTGTTGTAGGTGCGGTGACGCATTGGGCCTGGAAGAAGTGGGGCCATAAAATGCAAATGTAATGGCTAAACCTAAAAGTGGTTTAACCAAATGGTTTAAAGAAAAATGGGTAGATATTTCCCGTCCGAAAAAGGGCGGGGGGTATATGCCCTGTGGACGTAAAAAGTCTAAAAAAGGAAAGTACCCAAAATGCGTTCCTGCATCTAAAGCGGCTCGTATGACTAAAGCTCAGAAAAGGTCTGCTATAAGACGTAAAAGAGCTGCAGGCAATCCCGGTGGAAAGCCTACTATGGTGAAAACATTCGCCAAGCGTAAAGGGAGAATGAGACGTGGCCGCAAAACGAAAAGGTAAAAAACGAGATCCTCGTTTAGCGCGTGCAAGGGTAAAGGGCTTCAATAAGCCTCGTAGAACTCCTGGGCACGCAAAGAAGTCCCATATCGTCGTAGCTAAGGTAGGTGACAAAATCAAAACGATTCGGTTTGGGCAAAAAGGTGCAAAGACTGCAGGAAAACCTAAAGCAGGAGAAAGTGCCGCAATGAAAGCAAAGCGTAAGAGCTTTAAAGCACGTCATGCGAAGAATATCGCAAAGGGTAAAATGAGCGCAGCTTATTGGGCCGATAAGGTAAAATGGTAGTGTTTGAACGTCAACTAGAAGAACTAAACTCAAGCTGGGCGTACAAGTATGATATTGACCAGTACGCAAAACGTGAGCATTGGCAGATAATGAAAGATCACCCTTACGTGGGAGATTGTGAAGACTATGCGCTTACATTACTTTATCTTATTAGTGGTAAATCTATGTGGAAATTTTGGTGGTATCTATGTACTGGCAAAGCACAAATCCGTAGAGTTATTACAAAAAACGGGGGAGGACACGCAGTTCTTCGTTTTGGAAAAATGTGGGCGGATAACTGGACTAAAAAGTTTGTTACTTGGGAGGAAATGGAAAAACTAGGGCATAAGAAGTATTACTGGTTTTACCTTCCTCAAGACGTAGCACTAAAACTTGCTACGGCTAGATGGAAAAAGTAATGGGGGAAGACTTAGAGAAAGCAGGGTATCATCCTGCAGATGTAAACGGCGACCGAAAAGTTGACGATGATGAAAAAGCAATGTATCTTGAGTTTAAGCGTAAAGAGCTAGAAGATCAAGACGCAATGCGAGATGCTCAACGAAAAATGACATGGTTTGCTTTAGGTGGAATGCTTCTTTATCCAGCTACTGTTATGATGACAGAAATGCTAGGGTTACATCAAGCAGCAGAAATTCTTGGTTCTATGGCCTCTGTGTACTTTGTATCTGTAGCTGGTATTGTAGCTGCTTTCTTTGGAGCTCAGGCATGGTCTGGCAAAAAGTAGTACCCATATTATTTTTAAGCGGATGCGTTGCAATGTCACCAAATCTTGAAATACATGAAGATTTGGTGACAGGGCAAGAATACTACAGTCTTGAACTTGGAATATCTTATCCAAAAAAGAAATTTATGACTCCGGAAGAGTGGTTAGACTATCATCAGTCTCCGGACAGCCAAAAGGAAGCCCTCTATGTTAGCTATAAAGAGCGAGAAGAGATTGAAAAGCGCTGGGAGAATTTTATTGAGAATTGTCTCTTGGCCGGTACGTTGGATTGCTAGTTTCTTCTTAAACGAGTGGGAAGTCACTATCTGGATAGACCCTCAGAAAAAAACTTTTTACAATTTTAAATGGCTTGAAAAGTGTGAACCTAAACACTTAAAAGGCAAACTAACTTCAGGTGAGCCCTTTGAGATGAAAACTCAAGAAGCGTTCAACTATCAAATTAAAAAGGTAAAGTAATGCTAGGAATGATAAAAATGCTTCCAATTGTAATACTTCTTGCGGGAGCCGGGTACGCGTACCATACTACAGTTGTTAGTCAAAAAGATACAGTTATTGCAAGGCTAGAAACAAACGCAGTTACTCTTAAAGAAAATGCCGTTCGATTAGAGACTGCATTTGAAAAAGAAAAAAGTGCACGAGAACGATCAGAGAAGAATTTACAGGTACAGCTGCAAGCAGTAGGCGCATTATCAGAGAAGAATAACGCAATGCAAGCAGAAATGGATGGGTACTTATCTATTTTTAAACGACATGACATGACTCGTCTAGCAAGAGCAAAGCCAGGATTGATTGAGCCAAGAATTAATAAAGGTACAAAAGAAGTTTTTCGATCTATAGAAACAGCTAGTAAGGAGGTACAAAATGCGGATTCTCAGTAGCGTACTTTTACTTACTTTGGGAGGCTGCTCAATGTTACAGCCACAGCCTTTACCGGCACCAGAGCCTATTATTAAAACAGTGACGGAGTACAAGACACTAGAAATTTATCAACCTCCGCTACCTAAAGCAATTGACTTACGAGATGTAGAGTTTTTTGTATTGACAGAAAAGAACTTTGAAGAGCAAGTTGCAAAACTTGAAAAAATGCAAAGCGGTACGTATGTGCTTTTTGGTATTACACCACAAGACTATGAGAATATGGCATTTAATCTTCAAGAATTAAAACGCTACATTGGACAGCAAAAAGAAATAATTATCTATTATCGAGAAGCAACACAAGAAGATGTAGATACTGATGCTGACGATTGGTTAGAAAAGAATGAAGAAGTTTTAGAAGACCAACAATCTGAGTAAAGATTATGACAGTACAAATTAGTAGAGCTGATATTATATCAGACGATTTTTTAAACTTACAATCTGAGACACGCTTTCTTAAATTAGCCGTAAGTCCCTACCTGGATTTACTAGGCATTACACCATTACCCTCTCAGGTAGCAATTATAAATGCGATAAATAATCCAAAATATCGCTTTGTTTGTGCAGCAGTATCGCGAAGACAAGGTAAAACATACATCGCAAATATTATCGGGCAACTAGTATCTTTAGTCCCCGGATCTAACATTTTAATAATGTCCCCCAATTACTCGCTGTCTCAGATTTCTTTTGACTTACAAAGAAATCTTATTAAACACTTTGACTTAGAAGTAACAAAGGACAATGCAAAAGACAAAGTCATAGAATTGAGCAATGGCTCAACAGTTCGAATGGGCTCTGTAAACCAAGTTGACTCTTGTGTAGGACGTAGTTACGATTTAATTATCTTTGACGAGGCGGCGTTGGCAGACGGACGTGATGCGTTCAACGTAGCTTTACGTCCTACTTTGGATAAAGATAACTCCAAAGCTATCTTTATCTCAACTCCTAGAGGCAGGAACAACTGGTTTGCGGAGTTTTTTGACAGAGGATTTAATGATGAGTTTCCAGAATGGTGCTCGATACGAGCTACTTATAAAGATAATCCGCGCATGTCTGAGACAGATATACAAGAAGCTAAAAAATCTATGTCCGAGGCAGAGTTTCGACAAGAGTATGAAGCAGACTTTAACACTTATGAAGGGCAAATATGGAACTTCAGTCACGAAAAGTGTATTGCTAATAATGAAGAGCTTGACACTAGTCGTATGGATGTATTTGCTGGCCTCGACGTGGGTTATCGTGACCCAACTGCATTTTGCGTTATAGCTTATGATTGGGATGAAAAAGTGTACCACGTTTTAGATGAGTACCTAGATGCTGAAAAGACTACAGAGCAGCATGCCGCTGTAATTCGAGAACTCTCTGACAAATGGAACATCGACTATATTTACATAGATTCCGCAGCACAGCAAACTCGATTTGACTTCGCACAAAATTACGATATCTCTACTATAAATGCTAAAAAATCAGTATTAGATGGAATTGCACAAGTTGCGGGAGTTGTTGACAATGATAACCTTATGGTCGATCAGCGATGCGGTGAAGTACTATCTTGTCTAGACCAATACCAATGGGACCCAAATCCAAACTTAGCTAGAGAAAAGCCAAAACATAATCGAGCATCGCATATGGCAGATGCTTTACGATACGCACTATACTCATTTGAGACAACTCAGAGTGGGTTTTAACGAGACCTACAAAAAATAGTGTTTGACAATTTATCTTACAAGGGCTATAATTCAAAATGAAAAAGCTAAAAAGAGATCCTGTAAAATATATACGAGATCGCGCTAAATCAAAATATGAAAAGGGTACAGAGTGCCACATTTGCGGAGCTGATACCGAACTCGATTTTCACCATTTTTACACTCTAGCCCCTTTACTAAGAGAGTGGTTAAAGCAGAAAACGAAAGAACGACCCGAACATTATACTGACGAATATATTGTAATTTGGCGAGACGAGTTTATTGAAGACAAGTGGACAGAGCTGTATCAGCATACAGCCACACTATGTCACAAACATCATTTGGAACTGCATAGATTATATGGCAGAAATCCAGCCCTAGTGACTGCAAAGAAACAAATGCGCTGGGTAGAGATTCAAAGAGAAAAACATGGCATGGTATGATAGACTAATTGGACGAAATACGGAGGAGAAGTTAAATCCTGCGCAACCATACTATGACCATAAAATAGAACCCTCTCGAGAACGTGTAGTAAATTACGAAAGAGCGTACGAGGATCTTGAAGTTGTAAATCGTGGCGTAAATATGATTGTTGACGATACTTCAGAAATACCTATTTCTGTAGGCGCGCAAGTTCAAGGATTGTCTAGTGTTGTAAAAGGCATAAAGCGTTCACGAGTAGAGCTTTTACTGAACAAAGAACCAAATCCTTTTCAAGATATTAGCACATTTCGACGTAATTTAATTACTGATTTCTTGTTAGACGGAAATATCTTTATCTACTTTGACGGAGTACATCTTTATCATTTACCAGCAAACAAAGTTACTATCCATGCTGACGAAACAAAGTATATTGAAAAGTTTACATTTAACGAAATAATTAACTATAAGCCGAGTGAAATTATACATATAAAAGACAACTCATTCTACTCTATTTATCGAGGCGTTTCACGTCTAAAGCCTGCTCTTCGTACTATGATACTCATGCGAAGTATGCGAGACTTTCAAGATAACTTCTTTAAAAACGGCGCTGTTCCAGGGCTGGTACTAAAATCCCCGAACACACTATCCGAAAAAATTAAAGAAAGAATGATTCAATCTTGGTCTGCTCGATATAAGCCAGATGCTGGTGGTAGACGACCTCTCATACTCGATGGCGGTATTGAAATTGATAAAGTTTCAAATATCAACTTTAAAGAATTAGACTTTCAGACAGCAATTGCAGAAAATGAAAAAATTGTACTGAAAGCACTCGGAGTGCCTCCTATTATGTTGGACTCGGGCAACAATGCAAACTTACGTCCAAATATGCGGATGTATTACCTTGAAACAATTCTTCCTATTGTTAGAAAAATGAATTTTGCACTAGAAAGATACTTCGGATTTGCATTATCAGAGGATATTACAGATATTCCGGCTCTTCAACCAGAGCTACGAGATCAATCACAGTACTATTCAGCTTTAGTGAATACAGGAATTATTTCACCTAACGAAGCTAGGGATGCTCTTGGATTTGACTTAGTAGAAGGATATGACGATTTGCGAGTTCCAGCAAACATTGCAGGAAGCGCAGCAAACCCAGACGAGGGTGGTAGACCCGTCGAGGACCAAGGAGAAGAATAAATGGCAGTACGTCAAAAACAAAAAGTTTTAGATATTGCTTGCGGGCATTTTAAAGAGCACAAGCTGCCTTTAGATATTGACTATAAAACTTATATGAATAAAGTAGGGGCTGCTGATGCATTGCATGCAATCTCTGTTAAAAGAAGTTTTAAGGCATGGAAATATTTGTTACATGCCTTAAAGGTAAAGCATCCAGAGTTAATGGAAGCCCCTAAGCCAAAACCTGCTCCGAAGCCTAAAGCTGCTCCGAGCAAGCCTGCTAAAACAGTAGAAAAGAGTGAAGACTAATGGAAAAGATTTTTAACCTTACTTCTACCTTTAAAGCTTTTGATGAAGATGACGATGGTGGCGTTCACATTTGTGGAATGGCTAGCACTGCTGACTTCGACCGAGCTGGGGATACAATCTCAGCAGAAGCATGGACTAAGGGTGGCCTTGGTAACTTCGAAAAGAATCCTATCATTCTTTTCAATCACGATTATAACAAGCCTATCGGACGCG
>Ga0181390_1000880_pt1 | contig 13647 bp, 14 predicted proteins | sample 13SPOviralmetaG_FD_130085 | JGI IMG/M metagenome (GOLD analysis project Ga0181390, IMG submission 130085) | Marine viral communities from the oligotrophic San Pedro Time Series (SPOT) site, San Pedro Channel, CA, USA - 13 SPOT_SRF_2010-07-21 | ecosystem: Environmental > Aquatic > Marine > Strait...
TGACTCAATCTTTAAGCGTATGTTCTGGCGCTTGTTGTCTGTGATCTCATCCCACTTCTTAGTGAACAAAGAGCGCCAACCAACTACGTCATCATAGTCTTGAAAGCCTTGCAGAACATCTTCTGCGTTCTGAAGAGCAACTCTAACTTTTGCGGTTTCTTCTGGATTTGCACTGTCTTTTTTATCAGCAGCTGCACTATTGCTTGCATTCAGTTTACGCATGATGTCAGCGCGGCGCTGCTCTTCTACGCGGCGTCCCTCTTCGACATTAAAGGCTTCCATCTCGCGTTGGCGATTGTAGTCCATAAGACCACCATACATGTTACCCATAGCACCCATCTGAGCTAGGGGCCCCTGTGCGCCTGCACCTAGACCAGCCGCGCCAATTCTCATGAGGCCTTCGCCGCCCATGTTAATCTGTTGACTAGGGATCTGGGGTGTGCGGCTGGATCCACGGGCGTTACCGTATGGAGACATTGATAGCGCTGGTGGGTTAGGTGCCTGGGGTTGGTTTGGGTTGGTTAGGACAGGTTGACCTAAGTTGTAAGGAAGCTGCTGCTGTGGAAGGCCCTGGTTAAGGATACCTTGGGAGAAAGCGTAAGGTAGGTTCATCATGCAAACCCTCCTAGGCCTGGTCCCCCGCCAAACATTGGATTAAAGAATGAGGAGTTTCCAATGTTGGGCATGTATTGGTTTTGGAAGCCCATGCCACTCATGGCACCGCTTAAAGCGCTTACACCTGGGCTAATTGGGTTCTGGGCGTAGTTACCCTCAGTTTTGTTAGCAGCCAGGGAATTTAAGTAGTCTTTACCTAGGTTGTAATTGTAGCCGGTTGTGTAATCGAATTGACCTCTGTCAGCATCGATCTGACCTTGATCAAATGCATTCTGGTTGTTTCCAGCGCCCAGAGCAGTGTTGAAACCACCTGATGCCATGTTCAGACCAGTGTTGAAGTTGTTAGACATCATGGTGTTAGCGTTTCCTGCATTAGACAGTGCCGTGTTTGCTTGGTTAAACTCGGTGTTACCTTGGGCCAGCTTTGCATCACGCAGGCTGTTGTAGACATCAGTACTTACGTCAGCGAAGCGATCATCATATGCGCGATTGGCGAGTGCATCAGCGACACCAGCACGACTGGAGTTTGTGTTGCCAGATCCTGATGCAGCCATGTTGATACCAGGCAGCGTCTGCTCGTTAAGGCGTCTAGTGTCATCACGCATCATCGCTTGGACAATGGGGTTCATGTTGTCAGTGGCATACTGAGAAGCATCGGCCATCATGTCAGGACGGTTAGCCATCCCTTGAAACTGGTTGTAGAGATCAACTGAGTTAGAACCAAAGCTATCTGACTGGTTCATCAGGTTTTGACCAGTTCCAGTGTTTGCCATGCCAAAGTTGTACATGCCATTGTTGGCAATGGTCTGCATTGGATTGACGCCAGCATAATAGGGACCTGAGTAGGGGCCTTGGTTAACCATACCTTGGTAGGAACCAGAGATGTCACCCATAGCGCCCTTCATGTAAGGCATAGCTGCGTTCATGTACTGGTTGTTTTGGTTATTGGCGTCTTTGATAGCCTTTGCCTGCTTGTTAGCTGCAGCCATGCCCATGATGCCGCCGATTAACGCGCCGATCATATGGTTCTCCGATCTTATTCTTCTTTTGTGTGCTTGTTAGATTTCTTCTGGGCTACTTTTTCTTTGGTGGCCGACCAACTTTAGACCCATAGGTCCCTTTTCCTTTTGGCATAATGGAATCTCCGTAATGCTTTTGTGTGTTTGCTGTTAGGTGGTGGGTTCTGTAGGCCAGCTTGGGTTACTTGGATCTGAGGTATTAGCTGGTAGGTCCCTTAGAGCCTGTCTATAGACTGCCCACTCTTGCCTCTTTGCATCCGTAAAAGGGCTGTCGAGGGTCTGGGTCCAATCACTGGATGACAGCATCTTGTCTCTGTCGGATCTGAGCGTCTCTAGGTGTTCTGCAAGATCTGACGCTGAGATCTGATCGTCGGGCCAAGGGGTGACCACACCGTTAACCAGGGTTGTTTGGGTTGACTGGATGCCGGCGATCAAAGTGTAGCCAGTGGGTATATTCTCTGGTGTTGGCAGGGGTAAACTTGATTTACATGCGTAGACCATTGCTCCGCTGAATGTATCGTAAAAAGTGTAATCAGCCATTGTTTACTATTTCTCCACAGCTAGAACTAGGATCTCAAGACCAGCTGGGATTCTTATGGTCCTATTGTTAAACCCTATGTTCTTAATGCGGATCTTGATGTTTGCAGCGCCATCACTTCCGTTTTTAACTGCTGCTGCAAATCCGTTGAACCCAAATGTAGATTCACTGTTTCCGTTGTAAACTGGTAGCGTTCTATTCCAAGTGTTCGTTGAACCGGTAAGTAAACCTGTGGACTCAAAGAATGCTTGCCCGTTGGCATTGTTGCTTGCGCTTGTCCCAAAGAAAGAAAACGAAGCCATTATCAGGAGCTTACTGCCAGCTGTAAGATTGCCAGTTGTTAGCGTGAAGGTTGTCTCAGAGTTGTTAGTCTGTAAGTCAACTTGAGATGCTGAAGTAAGCGTATCAAGCTGGCTGAGACCTGGTAGGCGGTCGATGTCTAGGGAACCAGTGTTAACCACATCCGCATTAAGGCTCTTGATCCGTGCGCCTTCTACAAAGAGGTTCTCAATGTATGTACCAGCTGGCATCGTGACGCCATCGACAGTTCTTGAGTTTGCGTAGTGGGCAAAGGGTACAGTTTCAACAGCGCTACCACTTGAGTCCGTTGCGCCAATCCGAAAGGCATCAGCTGCTACATCAAAGGTGCTGGTTGGTGTGCCATCGTTGGCTGTACTGATAAGACCATAGCCGCTGATGTGTCCATTGTTATCAATCTTGACGGTGTGCTTGGCCTCAATACCGTTGATGGATGACGAATTGGCCGTAATAGAGCTAGTCTGGCTGCCAACAGTCGTAGACAAGGTTGTAATGTCAGAAGCCTGAGCAGTAATTGTGTTACCTTGCGAGGTAACTGTGGACGTCAGGCCAGACACGGCGCTAGAGGTGGCGCTAATGTCTGTCTCAGCATTCGTTAGGTCTGTTTGTAAGGTTGTAACATCAGATGCCACAGACGTTATTGAGTTGCCCTGTGAGGTAACTGAGGACGTTAGTGCAGACACAGCACTGGAGTTGGCCGTGATGGATCCATTAGCGTTAGTTAGGCCTGTCTGAAGTGTTGTAACATCAGATGCTAAGGCAGTAATCGAGTTACCCTGTGAGGTAACTGAGGACGTTAAGGCAGACACAGCGCTGGAGTTGGCCGTAATTCCAGTTTCGGCGTTAGTTAGGTCTGTTTCTAAGCTTGTGACGTCAGATGCTAAGGCTGTCACAGTGTTGCCTTGCGAGGTGACTGTGGCTGTTAAGGTAGACACAGCGCTAGCGTTAGCACTAATGTTACCATTGGCTGTGGTTAGGCTTGCCGATAGATTGACAACGTCCTGAGCCAAGGCTGTCACAGTTCCATTATTGCTAGTAACTGTTGCAGTCAGACTACTTACAGCAGTTGCGTTGGCATTTATGTCATCTTGAAGATCAGATATTAGACTTTCTGGATCACTGGCTCTCAGCCATGCGTTACCTGAGTAGACAACCAGGCCTTGGAAACCTGTGCCTAAGGGGTCCCACGGGGTCACGGCATATCTCAGCATACCTTTGAGGGGTCTGGCGGGGGGCTTGTCTACGACTTGTAAGCTGCCCTCGCCAACAGTCTTCATAGAGTTCTCGATCTCTTGAAGCTGACCTGAGAGGTAGACTGCCATTCCTTCGGGGTCCTGGGGTACTGGCTGTCTTATGTACTGGTTAACCACTAGGTCTGTGACGGTGTTGGTTGCCATCTTAGGTTACCTCCGACCAAGCGGTAATAGATCCAGGTCAAAACCACTGATGGTGAAGTCCTTAACCACAGTACCAGCGTCGATCTTATAGCTCAGGTATCGACCAGATTCGCGGGTGTCGAGCTTGTAGCTGGTGCTGACATCAAAGGCCTGGGGGGTACTATAGGTGGGCAGAAGCGTTGGGATATCTGATGCACCCAAAGTAAAGTTAAAGGTCTTGTCTGTAGACAGCGTAGAGATCTGAGGAAGGATCTTACGGATCGTCTTGTAGGTGTCTACAGATGCTCCAAGCTCCTGGTCTAGGTCCAAACCAATGCGCTCTAGGTGTACTGGTTTGGTGCCTGCTGAATACAAAGGCAAAGCAACCTGTGTATTCTCATCTGTAAAGTCCAAGGCTAGCATCTGGTTGTTTGACAGGCCATCAGCAGTGCTCTGCAGGGAGATGCAGATGGGGTGACGTGAAAAGCTACCACCTTGACCCAAGTAGGTTCCACCTGTGTTGTCATAGGTTAGAGTCGAGGATGCATAGGTGTTCACGTTGTTTAAGTTGGCAGTGCTGCTGCTAACCAGGTTGGGCAGATCCATGAAGGACCAGCTGTTGTGTCTATAGTTAAAGACAGCTGCACGGTTACACGCTGATCCACTGGTGAACTCAGCCATGTCATCGGCTGACTTGTAGCAGAAGTAGATCTCTTCGGTGATGTCGTTGTGGTAGGTGAAGCACTTAGATGTACTATTGGTGTCTAAGGAGTTGAAGATGTAATTCCTGACACGGCCATCACATATAGACTGGCGGGAGACAGCATCGGTTGTATAGATGTCATCCCTGTCAAAGACATAATGACGTCCCTCAGCCTCTACGATGCAGTTCTGGTTGATAACCCCAGCATCATCAAAGAGCTTACGGAAGTTCATGATAAAGGTGCCACCGACAAACTCCATGAGCCACACCTGGTCGCTACTGTAGATAATAAAGTTGGAACCTAATGTGGCACCATCGATGATGGCAGTGTCCATCTGAACGATGTCATTGAACCCAGCCGACTTGGTGGTGTCTGTTGCATCCCAGCTGCTAGGGGCCTGGTTGGCGAGGGCAACATCAGAGAAGCGTACACGGGTGGGAAACGTAGAGGCACCCTCAGTTAAGTCTAGGGCTATCAGGAAGTCCTTGTAGCTTCTGAGGGATGCACACTTGTGACCAGAGGTCCAGTTAGCGAGAGTAGTGAAGGTTGACTGGGAAGGTAGTCTGTAGAGGGGAGCTTGGTCGCCCCTGTTTAAGTAGTCTACGTTAGACAGGGTAGTGCCCGTGAAGGCCTTGGTGGTGGCACTGGCTGACCCTGTGTACTTGCTGGTTAGGGATCCACCTGATGTAAACTCAAAGATACTGTAGTTGCTGGTGCCCACCAGGATGCTGTCGTAGCCGGTGTTACTGTAGCGACCAAAGACAAAGGTGGGGCTTATGGAGCTTAGGTCTAACGCCGTGCGGAAGACTGGGGATCTCTTAATGTTGGCACCATCGAAGCTGACGTTCTTAGCGCGGGTGAAGGCATTGAACGGAAGATTGAAGGGGTCAACGTCAGTAATTACGCCTACGTTACCTAAGTTACGCACGGGTAATACAGACATGACTAATGATACCTACCTTAATGGACGGGAGTTGCTATGGTGACCTGAGATGTACTTAAGTCTAAGTCTTCATGATGTAGGCCAAGGCATAGTAGGGTGGCCTGTTCTCATGATCTACCCCAGAGCCTGTGGTAGCATTGGTTGTAGAGACTGTGATGCCTGTGAATGCGCTACCTGTGACGCCATTGGTGTTAATGTCTGCGTCACGATCACCACGTCCCTCACCACCTGATCCTGTGGACACAGTGTACTGGTGAGTGTGCCCAGGGTCTGTGACTACTGATGTAGCTACGTGGGTGTGCGCGGGTAGGTGGGCGACTTCTAGAGTAACTGTAGGTTCACCACCTGTGTCACCCACATCGTAGTTGCCACCATTGGCACCAATGACAAACCTAGCTCTGAGGTCTGGGGTGCTGTTGTTTCCATCACAGAGAACCCAGCCGGTAGGGATAGCAGAGATGGCCCCAGACCACAGGATGATACCACCAGAGGGTACTATTACTAATGAAGCCAGGGCTGTCAGTTGTGTCTGGATTGAACTGGTGACGCCATCTAGGTAGCCAACCTCGGTGCTAGTGACACCAGCTGCTGCTGCACCAGCCATGACGTTAAGATCAGCCTGGTTACTGGTGACAGCCCCTGTCAGGTTGGGGAAGGTGCCCTTGACGGTGCTCTTGATAAGACGAAGGTGGTCATCGGCTTGGGCTAGACCATCAGTCGCTGCAGGGTTAGCTGCGTTCAGACTGTTGATGTAACTTCCTGTTTCTAAGGCCATGACGGGGATCCTTTGGTGGTAGACCTAGGTGGTGCTCTAGTAGACCTAGGTGGGTCTTTTGTGGAGAACTTGGGTGTGCTTCAAGACGTCTAACAACAACAACAACGGCTGGTCTTTAACGGTCTTTTGAAATCTATTGATTGATTGGGTGTACTGGGGGTCAGATCTGAGGGCATGGGACCCTAATTAAGACCATTGATTAGACATTGATTACCTAAGTTATTGATATCGTTGGATAGCCAGGTCAACGGATAGTGTATCCGATGACAAAACGTAGGATAGCGAACCCAGACATTAGGCATTGAAACTAATATTATCTGGACAAGGCTATTGTCTTTAAAGAACAAATTGGGACCGAAGCCCACCAAGGTAAACCTCAGTCTACCTCAGTCTACCTCAGTCTACCTCAGTCTACCTCAGTCTACCTCAGTCTACCTCAGATGATCTACGGAAGACCAAACCTACATGGGAGAAGACAAGAGACAGTCTGGGAGAGGACTGTAGTGTCATGTGGTTTGGTCATCGGTAGATCATCGGTCGCCGACAGTAGTAGCTTCCTTCGTATAGGGGTCTCTTAGTATCTAGGTTGTATTTGGGTGTCTTTTGTCTACTTAAGGGTCATCGGATACACTGGATGAGGCATCGGATAAGGGGCATATAGTGAACATCGGTTAACATGTAGCAAAATGCCTTGATAACCATAGAACTAAGGCATAAGTGACCAGAGATGGGCTTAGGTCCTAGGTTGGTGCGGGAGAGCTAACCTTAACTCCGGTTTAGTGTTACCCCCGCACCAGCTGCCTTACTTAGTTACTCACATGTCCTTTGGCCTGTCTGGGGATCATAGTAGCAAGCCTCAGCACCCTCAGCACCACCGATGTCAGTACCTGTGTCTTCCTCAGCCTGTGGTTCAGCTGTGTCCTCATTGGTTGATGCATTGAGTATGCCATATCTCAAACCTGATGACCTAAAGGTCGTGCAGCCGCTGGCCTTACCATCATAGGCTTGCATGTAGACGTCCTTGAACTGTTCCCAGGTGACGTCAGCACCTACGTTGCATGTCTTAGAGCAAGCAGAGTCCACGTAGTGTGATGCTAGGTTGAGCACGGCTACATGGTCAAACACAGAGAGGTCATCGGCCTTCTCTCCTTCGATACCATACACGCGGTAAGCATAGTCCTCTACTCGTTCTATCCTGGGTCCATCAAAGGTTTGGATCGTGCGGTCATAGTAGTGACTGAAGACTGGTTCTATCCCTGAGCTTACGTTGTCAGCTGATAGACTGATAGTCCCAGTAGGGGCTACAGACAGGAGATGACTGTTGCGGATCCCATGCATACTGATGGCTGTGCGGATGTGGTCAGGTAGTGTCTTGATGAAGTTAGACTCCAGATACTTGACGTTGTCATAGAGGGGGAAGCTCCCCTTCTCAGCTGAGAGTGCCACCGATGACATGTAGCATTGGTCTCTGATGATAGCCATGACTTCACCTAACTTAGCCAAGAAGCCTTTAGATCCATACCTAAGACCAAGCGTCTCCAGCGCATTGGCTACCCCAGTCACACCTAAGCCCATCCTACGTTTATCCTTAGCTTCCTTCTCTTGGGCTGGCATTGGATACACTGCACGGTCCACTACGTTGTCCATAGCTCTCACGACTGCAGGGATGTCTTCAGACAGCTGTTTAAGATCTAAGGAGAACTCATCGGTGTATGGGTCTTGTCTGATGTATTTCGTCAGGTTGAATGACCCCAGCAAGCAGGCGCCATTAGGTGGCAACGGCTGCTCACCACATGGGTTAGTGGCTGCTATGGTCTCACAGTACCAAAGGTTATTCTTCTGGTTGATACGGTCGATGAACAGGATGCCTGGCTCTGCCCAGTCCCATGTACTTCTGAGGATATCATCCCAGAGGGCTCTGGCATCCACTGTCTTGTACACTTGGCCTTCGAAGGTCAGGTCAAAGAAGTCACCAGTCTTAACTGCATTCATGAAGGCATCAGTAACCCCGACACTGATGTTGAACCCAGTCAGTGTAGTGCTGTTGTTCTTAGCTCTGATGAACTCCTCGATGTCTGGGTGGTCTACACGTAAGACACCCATCTGAGCTCCCCTGCGGTGCCCAGCGCTAGCTATGGTCTGGCAGACAGCGTCAAAGATACCCATGAAGCTGATGGGCCCTGAGGACTTACTGTCGAGGCTTTTGATCAAGGCACCACGGGGTCGTAGGGTGCTGAAGTCATAGCCTATGCCACCCCCAAGCTGCATGGTTCTAGCTGCGTTGGTAGCAGCCGCCATGATGCCTTCCATGCTGTCTTCTATGGTAGGGGACACAAAGCAGTTGTAGGGCGTCACGGTCCTAGGTGCGCCCATAGCACTCTGTACCCTGCCAGCTGGTAGGAAGCGCTGGTTGTACAGTATGTTTCTGAAGGTATCGAAGTGATCGTCACTGTCTTTAAGGGCATTGGCTACCCTGGTCATGGCCTCTTTGAAGCTCTCGCCTACTGAGCGATACTTCATCTTATGTATTTCCTCTGAGATTGGCAGGGCTGGGCCAAAGTCGTTTTTCATGTCATTCATTTGGGTTATTACCTTCAAGCATATTGATACGCATCTCGCAGTAACGGATGCACTTCTCTAGATCTGTGATTTCGGATTCATTCTTGGTTAGTCCATCGTATGTCTTGCTGCCTGCGCGGCTGGCATACTTGATGACGTTTCCACGCCAGAACTCCATACCGTTCCTCATGATGTATTTGACGGGCTGTATGGACCACTGGGTGTAGTGTGATGGGTTTTTTACTGGGTCAGCCATGTGCGGTCACCCACTTCCTGGGGCGTCCACCAAGCTGCCCAGCGTGTCTTGCGTAGTCAGACTTTAGTGGGTCAGAGAGCCGTGCCATGGCATTGCGTCCACCGTTAAGCTCAACGACCCTGTCGTTATCTGCTTTGCAGACCTCAAGGTAACGATCCCACTGGGACAGCACTGAGGCTTCAGTCATCCCCGTACTACGTTTTCTTGGCATTAGTATCATAACGTGGCTCCCATAGTTTGATTGTGTTGCTATCCAAGTCCCAATCCTCGTATCTGAGGATGCGTGCGAGACGTGCTTGGGTTAATGCATAGTTCTTGTTTAGTTTCTGCTTGGCGTATGCGTTGACCACTGTGGTCCAACTGGGGTCTTGCTTGAGCAGTTTCTCGGCTGTCTTAGGGCCAACCGATGGGCACCCAGCATAACCATCGGTGACATCACCTGTTAGTGCCTGGGTGTAGAACCATAGATCTGCTTGGGCCTTGTTGATCGTTTGAAACTCACCAGACATTGGCCTAAAGAGCTTGCATGGCACCGACTTAAGATCCTTGTCATCACTGATGACGATTGTGTTGTGGTTTGGTGCTGAACCTAAGATGCCCATGACATCATCGGCTTCCAGCATCGGCTCTATGTGCCAGCGGTAAGTCTTCTTGACCCACCTCAGCATCTCCAGGTAGCCGACAGGCTTCCTGACTTTCTTGCGTCCACCTTTGTATGTGGAATCTAGTTCTTTTCTGAAGTTACCTTTGTCAGACAAGCAGACAATGAAGTGGCCTGTGCCTAAGGTGTCACAGAAGTCATCTATACTCTTCTGGAATACAGTCTTAGCTTCCTTCAGATCTGTAGACAGGGACCAGATGTCATCACCCCAGTCTATCTCAGTCTCACAGGCAGCGCAGGCTCTGTAGAGGTACAAGTCGCCATCAATGAGTAGGACTGTTTCTTCCTGAGGCGTCTGCAAATACTTCTTTAAGTAGCTCATCTAGCTCTCCTTTCGTTTCCATGCCAAGCTCAGTGATGTGCCACTTATGTGCATAGGTTTCTTCGCCCACATTGGTTGTGATGTGCCCCTCAGAAGCAGCCATGCACACGTAGAATGCGCCTTTGCGTGAGAAGTCTCCGCTGATGCTGAAGGGCTGTCTCCAAGCTCGATCCAACACCAGGTAGAAGCACATGAAGTGTGCCATCTGTGAATTGACCTCAGTGTGTAGCAGCCCAAGTTGCTCCCACGGAATATTCTGAGGTGATGGGTATTTTAGTTTTGAGAGCAACCCCTGCTTCTTGCGCCATTCTTCTAGTGATATCACCGACATCGGCAGCTACCTCTTCTGTTTTACATGAGATTTGAACTTCATCGTGGATCCAACCAACGATGTATGCGTCACCTTCGTGATGCTTGGTTAACTCAGCATCGACTAAGTCTACCCACTTTTTGCAGATGACAGCGCCAGATGACTGTAAAAGCTGAGAGAGCAGCTTGTGCTCACTACGGACATTCAACAGACGTCCATCTAAGCCTTTTAGGTGGCCGCGTTGGTATGCCCTGCGAAGGTTTGACTGAAGCTGTGCAAAGGCTGGGATGGCCTTGTTGAAGTTGTCTTTAAGCTTCTTGCCTTGCGTAGCGTTGCCACCAGCAATCTTACCGATCAGCTGATCACCGCCGCCATACATGGTCGCATAGATAAACGTCTTTGCCTGGTCGCGTGTAGCTAACCCAGCTGCCTTCTGGTTGTGCGTGTGAATATCACCATCAAGCACCTGTCTTGCATACTCACCACCGTCATCAAGGTAATGCGCTAGACACCTAAGCTCCAACCCTGACAGGTCAGACCCAAGCAAACACCAGCCCTCAGGTACCGTGAATAATCTACGGCACTCTGAGCCATACGGTAGGCCACACTTGGGCACCTGGGCTAGGTTGGGCCCTCGATGCGCTGCTCGGCCACTGACAGTACCGCCAGACACGATTGTGTGTCTTATGCGGCTATCGTCATCAACACGCTTAAGCCACGCTTGTGGACCCTCAGCTAACTGGCCGATGCGCTTCTGTACAAGGAAGAACTCAGCCAACGCCTGTGCCTCAGGATAGTGCAGCCCAGCCAGCACTGTCTCGTCTATCTGGGCGTGTCCGTTGTCTGTGAACTTCTTAGGCTTCCAGGCGTACTTCTGCTTGAGGCAGAACTCTATGTGCCGGCGGGAGCTAGGGTTAAAATGGATGGCTTTACGTTTAACAAAGAGCTCACCCTTCTTGTATCCACGGGCCCTGTTGTTGACCTTAGGATAGAAGTCTTCAGTGATCTCCCAGGGCGGGAAGAGCTCATGCAGACCATCCTCTAGCTCTTGCCGCTTCTGTGCTAACTCAGAGTAAAGCTTAGTGGCTGCAGCCTTGTCGAAGGTCCAACCGTTGTTGCCAATACGAAAGCAAACCTCAGCCAACCTGTGCTCTAGATCTATGCTTTCTTGGCTGAACCCGCTGTCCATAAACACCTGGTACAAGGTCATGGTGACAGCTGTGTCTTGAAGACAGTAGTCCAGCATTTCTTGGCTAAAGTTTTCCCAACCACCATCGTATTCACCTTTGTGTAAACCGATGCGATAACCCCATGCCTTGAGGCTGTGGCTACCTATAAGTTTGCGGGGAAACTCATGAGGCTTTAGTTGATGCTTGATTGTATCTGTCTCAGCTAGGGTTGTTCTCATTAACCGTGACAAAACTAATGTATCTGTGACTTTGCCTTGGATGCTAAAGTCTGGATACAGTTTCTGAAGAACAGGGATGTCATAAGCTATGATGTTGTGACCGATGACTTCCTCGGCATTCATCAAGACATACAGCGCACGGTCTATCTCATCGGGGCCAAACGATAGCTTCTCGTTGGTCTCAACGTGTCTTAGACAAATGCAATGTACGGTGCTTACAGTATCAAGTAGGCCGTTGCTCTCCAGGTCAAAGACCCAGCGGGTCACTCTTCAGTTGGCCTTGCCTTGGGGCGTAGGCTCGTCATGGGTGCTAAGTTCTTAGCTGGCTGTACCAGCTGCGCCTTGAAGCACTGGTCCAACGATTGCTGATATAGGTCCTTCTTATGCGCCCAAGACACACAGTCATCAAAGGATTCAAAAGCTACAATGGCTACGAATGAGTTTACTAGGTTCATCTGTTATCCCCTGACCCTTCCAGCTTCCCACGCTCCTGGCGTGACTTAAGCTTCTCTAAGTTCATGTGGGCGACCTCGTTAAGGCTGATGCCTAGGTCCCGTGACAGCGCAGCGATATACCAGAGGCAATCACCAAGCTCACTAGCTATAGCAACACGCTGGGCGTCTTTAAGGTCCTCTAGACCACCTTGGTCGATCCCGTGGTCTCGGATCAGCTTCTTGATCTTGTCACATACTTCGCCTGCTTCTGAGGCCAACCCAAGTGCTGGATAGACAACCTTCCACTTGTAGATGGCCGTAGCAGCTGTGTCTGCCTGGTAGTCGTTCATGGTTAGGGAATACAAATAGTCTGTCTCTCTATTTCTCATCTTGCTGCTCTCCTTTTTCTAGATCCATTAGCCTCAATGCTAGGCGCGCCATTTGCTTACCCATGCCCTCTTTGACGTAACCTGTGAACAACGGTCGGCGGTCTTTCGCGCTGAGTGCTTCGCCAGCAATCAGAGCAAAGGTTTTACCGTCATCTGGGTGGTCTATGACCTCAAAGGTTATGTGACCGACCTCATACTGCTCACGCTTGAAGGTGGTTGGCTTGGGGTGCCTTTGTTTGCTTTTGTGAGAGTGTGCTCCCATGTTGCTCTCCTCTTGGTTAAAATGGTGCGTCGAAGGCATCGAAGTTACCGCCAGCGTCTTTCAGCCTGCCTGTGCTCTGGCTGTACTCAAGCACCCCAGCTGCGCCGACTTCCCCTGTGTGCCTGTTTTTCAAGACCACTAGGTTACGCAGGCCAGCTGTGGGTTCATCTGGGTCTACTTGGATGCCAATGCAGCAATCAGCCAGCTGGGCTATAGCGTGGGATCCACGTAGTTGGCTGAGGCTAACCTTGGCACCGCCTTCGTGCCCTGTGTCACCTTGTGGGCGGCGTAGGTGGCTCACGACAATCAGACAGATGTTGAGCTCTTGAACCAAGACACGCAGTCTGTTCATGATGTCATCTACCAGGCGTCTTTCATCTGACACCTGACCAGTCAGCCCAGACACTAGAATACTGATGTGATCTAAGAAGATGACCTCAGCGCCCAGCGCCTTGTTCATGTATCGGATGCGATTCAAGATGATGTCTATGTCGGTAGAACCAAAGTGATCGAACAGGTAGAACTGACGGTCTTTGACTAGGTCATCAAAGGATGCCTCTATCTCTTCCTTACTGGTACAGTCAGGGTCCACACTGATGTTCTTATTCATGTGTAGACCAACCATACCCTGGGCGGTTCTCTTGGTTGTCTCTTCCAGCATCAACATGCCGATCTGAAAGCCACCCATGTGAACATGGTAGGCAATCTCTCGCACAAAGGTTGACTTACCCACGCCACTACCAGCGGCTATCGTCACA